>Ga0099826_10003893_pt1 | contig 10304 bp, 2 predicted proteins | sample Mtrugardesep15_FD_76830 | JGI IMG/M metagenome (GOLD analysis project Ga0099826, IMG submission 76830) | Root nodule microbial communities of legume samples collected from California, USA - M. trunc garden sep15 | ecosystem: Host-associated > Plants > Roots > Nodule | place: USA: California...
AAGGTAGTAATGCATTACTACCATAGATAGTTTAACTACTCAATTTTAAGGCCAATTATCCATGATATTATGACACAAAAGCATTGGGCAGTGTGATACCACCCATATCTGCAGGCGATGTGCATGCTCTTACATTTTGAGATCAAACAATCATAATAAATGTAAACTTTACCGAAACTTTGAATTGCATTAAGTGAAGAGTGTGCTAGACAAAACCCTTTGAAAAATAAAATTGTCATAATTATTTGTGCATTTATTCAATCTTGAGTTCTATTGATTTCTTTCATTTGATATCTTTTGTCCCTATATTTCATCATATAACTATAGTTCAAGTCATTAGTTACAAAATACACTCATTTTGCTTGTTCGCGTAATTAGCCATATATATTTTTGCATGTTAATCACAATCCTATCAGAACGCATCAAAAGTATCATCATTGTCAATTGATGCTAATATTTTCTACTTCTTTATCAGCAACAACATCACATCCTTTCTCCCTACCAGCAACATCCATTCTAGTTACACCTCTCTCTGAAACCTTACATTCAAGTTAGTCCTAATCAAACCCAAACACGTTCCACCAACCTTGCTAAACTCAAAACCTTTTGTCCTTCTTTTACCCATTATGTATACCCTGCCACAGTTATGCAACCCTTCTTTGAAGATTACATCTCCCAAAACAAATATGCAACCACCTAATCCTTACCCACATGACCCATAAAAAAATCTTTGCTCCAAAAATGTAGTAGACTGAACTACGTGAACCTCTGTTCCAATTTTAATTTGTCTGTTGAAACTAGCTCAAAATGAAGCTTTCTCAAGAGATGGAAGAGGAAGGGAAGATCATTTTATGCCTTGTTATAATATTTCCATATCTTAGAAGGTTGTATCTCTTCTTAGTAGATCATTATCATCTTGATCTAACTATCTTCAGTAATGAATGATCAAGACACATTCAGTCATCACATGAAAACATCTTTATCGTTTTTTTTTTTTAACAAGAAAAAATATCTTTATCCTTATCCTTTATCATCTTCATCCTGGCATGAGTCATCTGCAAGAAAACATATGGTTATCACAACATCTGCTTATGTTGTTAACTTTACAACTTTTGCTTTTAACCCATATTTCTTTCAATCGTTCAAGATAAAATCTCGAGGGAGTGTGCATTTCAAGCATTTTTAGAGAGCGAGTAGTTTTATATAGTAAAGTAATGGTGACAAAGGGGGAGAAATGGAGAAATCCATGATGATAATTGATGAATAATGTGTTATCAACACTCAGAACAAGTTAATGCATTATTGTTATAAACTCCTTTCATCAAGTCATTTTTCGTGCCATTCAAAAAAAATCAAGTCATTTTTCGTACGAACTTCAATATGCGTCTTATTGTCAAATTTTTGTGTCTATTTTTTCCAAGACCTATTTATGTGTCTAATGAATGTTAGTATATTATGATTATCACTCTGATATACCTTTGATTCACTAGAAATACTGCAGATTATTTTAGCTGAGATATCGACGATTTTATAGCTCCTCCAACATATATGTGGATCCACATTAATAACAGTTTACCTCAAATACAATCTCGATTGCATACCATAGCAGTTGTATTGATTAATGATTTGTGAAATGCGAGTTTGGTGATTCAACCTTCCCGATGGTCGGACTTGTTCTAAATACGTGGATCCAACTAAGGCAACAATTCTGAGCGTTGGCAAAAAACACAAGAAATGGGCATTCGCTTTGTGTTTTGTCATGTTCACAAAATAAAACTTTTTTGACACATTTCCAGACTTTGGATTCTTCTTTCATCAAGACTCTCTAATCTCTATCACTATTCTTTATGTCTCTTGTTGCCAAGTATCGTTTATTTTGGACACCAGCCATATTTACTTAGGAACGTAAGTATTCTATGCATTTCCATTAAAAAAAAACGTTGTTCCCATTGTTGGGCCATTAGAGAGGTTTAAGTCTATGCCTGCCATGGGAGTTATTTTAACTCAGTGTAACACCACATAGTTCATCCTTGAGAGTTATTTGATTTGTGAAGGGTGTGTCGACCTCAAGCGTGTAGAAATAACCTAAAGAGCCTTATAATTAACCAATTAACCATTTTAGGATAAATAAGTCATTTTATGCCCCCACGTAGACGCAAATCTTGATCACTATCAATGGAGCATATAACCTATTGTATGTTTATGAATGGTTTTACCTTCAAGATGATTATTTTTTTATTTTTTTTGGTTTGATGATGCTAATTGTTTTGATGCCTCTTTCGTAATCATTGACTCTTGTATTTTCAATCTTAGCACTTATTTTGTTCGTTTTAAAATATTTTATGGCATTTTAAAAAAATGTGATACAAACATTAAACTTAAAAATTGTGAGATTCATTTGCTATATAATTGATTAAATTAATTAATTGTGATATTCTTAGAACTAAAACATTTTTCCCATTCCCAAAAAAGAAAGAAAAACAAGGTCTTTTTGTCAATTGGATCATCTCCTTCCAATCACTCTCTACTTTCCCCTTCACCAACAATTTATGTTTATGTCTCTCTTGATCTTCTTTCCTTATCTTTCCTCTCTCTTGATGTTCTCTCTAAAATTTAGAGAGAGACAAACACAAATTATGGATGGGAAAGAGAAAGAAAGGGTCGGTGAAAGATGAGAATCCAAATCTTCTTTTTTTGTACTAACGGAAATATGGCTTGAGCATCACAAAAAAAATATCACACCGTATTGGACATGTCATTGATCCCCGCACATGGAATCCTTCAACAATAGTTTATAGGTTTCAAACCCATCAAATTGATGTGTAAAAAAAATAAGACTATGAATTTAATGTAGTACAAATATAAAATTTAAAGAACCATATCTTAATTTTTTTTGAAAGAACCACGGAATATATTTAGAGATGGATGAAATACACTTGATAGTAATAAGTTTTTATCTTTTAATGTCCAAATTAATAATTCACCCTTTAAAATTTGTAGATATAGTAACAAGTTTCTTGGAATGGAGGAGCACATTGATAATAATAATAAAATCGTAGATATCTTTTATCTAGCAATAATTTTTCTTTTAAAATGATCTTATAATTAACTAGCAATAGTTTTTTGGAATGGAGGAGCACATTGATAATAATTTTTCTTTTAATGTGAAAAATAATTAACCCTTTTAAGCATATCCAAAAAATTAATAATTGACGGAAATATGGCTTAAGCAAGGATAAGTAGTATGCACACACGTGATCGATCCGTGTCCCAAATTCTTCAAAAAATAACAACCTGAAATCTCCACCGTCAGTCAAACCAATCTCAATCAACGTCCTTCAAACACACCACGTCATCGATCCGCGTGATACCCCTTCCTCCAATCAGCACCAATCCCCCAACCCTATATATACATTCTCTTCAATTCTCAATTTTCATTCATCTCATCTCTTTCATCTCTTCAATCCTTCAAACCAATCAACAATGGCTCCCAAGGCAGAGAAGAAACCCGCGGAGAAAAAGCCCGCAGAGAAAGCTCCAGCCGAGAAGAAACCAAAGGCGGAGAAGAAGATCTCGAAGGAAGGAAGCAGCGACAAGAAGAAAAAGAGAACAAAGAAGAGCGTTGAAACCTATAAGATATACATCTTCAAGGTTCTGAAACAGGTTCATCCTGATATCGGTGTTTCAAGCAAGGCTATGGGAATTATGAACAGTTTCATTAACGATATCTTTGAGAAACTCGCTCAGGAATCGTCTCGTTTGGCTAGGTATAACAAGAAGCCGACGATTACTTCTAGGGAGATTCAAACTGCTGTTAGATTGGTTCTTCCTGGAGAATTGGCGAAGCATGCTGTTTCTGAAGGCACTAAGGCTGTTACCAAATTCACCAGCTCTTAAATTTATGTTTATTTACCTTTCTCTTGTTGATCTAGGGTTTAGTTCATAATAAATCGATGTTTAATTAGGTTTATTTTTTATGAAGAATGTAGATTTATAATGGTGGATTTGAATTTTAATGATAATATGGTTTCGTGAATAAGATTATTGTGACTCTATTTAAAATTGTAGTTTGTTATTGCTGCTTATTCAATTGGATGAAAGTGAAGGCTAATATTTACCATTTGGAGATGATAAATGAGTAAAATGACCCCAAAGAATAACATTTCCAGATTTGTGTCTAAAAATGGGGTATATGTCCTTTATTCTTTGCGATCAAAGAAAGACATTGCTTAAATTGGTCCTGTGTTGTAGCTTGTAGGTCATGTGAAAGCTTCTGTTCAACTGAATATATGATGTGATGTATTACTTGACATTGCTTAAATTGGTTTTTCACAGTGATTGTAGTACATGTTATGTTGGTTGGCAATTTTATTTGGCTGTGGCTTTTGTTGTGATTTGTAGACTACAATAGTTTGAAGAATTATTGATTTAAGACATACATGCATGCTTGTGGTTCCAAAAGAGTTACTACTTGTATTATATCTCATGTTGAAAGTTGAGGTTTATTAATCGAATTGCACTATAGCTTTTTCCAACTGTTACCTGCTATAGTATTTACGGATGATTTGCTTGCTTGTTTCTGGATTAGTAGTTGATCGATAAGCATGAGAAACGCTATCTGGTTTTATTGCAAGTTATATTTAGCACTCCCATAAGTCTCTTGTTAAATAAGCACGTCTCATACACAGCTCAGGACAATCTGTTAGGCTAGTACAGTTTATCAACAAATTGTTAATGTGACCCCCAACTTATGTCATGATACTGTGTTGGAACCTCGTTTTCCTGGTGTTTCAACAAACCTTTTCACAAGGATCACGTGTCTAAATATTAGTAAATAAAATCTGGGATTATCTAACGGAAAATGAAACAGTTTAAGAGAATTATAGAATACTCAAACATACTACTTAGCATTGCTAATTGGGTCTGGGTATGGGACACCTAAAAGATAGTGTCGCATTGTTTCATTGTAGGAATTTTGTGGCCCTAAAGACTCAAGCGAGCTGGCGCTTCTGTTTCTCTGGCAACTCGAATACAGCACTCATGATAAGCCATCTCGTTCTGCATTATAGGGCAGGTGGTGTGTTCAATAGCTGGGACCTTTCTAAAAGCTAGCTTAATGTGATGCTTGGCAGTGGAAAGAAGATTATTGTCTCTGGAAGGATGATTGCTTTCTCATGGTGAGAGTTTTGGTACTGTGGATTTTCGTTTAATAACCTGTGATTGTGTAACTAGTGTCCTCAACAATGGGATGTTACCATGTTTTCTTTATTTTTGGCTATTGAAATTTTACCCTCTTAGAGGAATATTGCGACTTTTATGAGCACTGTCAGTTTGTATCTGTCATTACATGCTAAGCTCCTAAAAAAATTTATGTATTTAGTGAGTACAGATAACACACTTGATTGCTTACAGTGGAGTTTTAAAGGAAAAAAAAAGGATTGTGAAAAAGTATAAATATGGTTCCTAAATTGTTTCACCAGTTCTTCAATTATATTCTATGTTCTTTCCTTTTTCTCAAATCTAGGGTTTAGTTTATCCTAAATTGATTTTCATTTTAATCAGGGTCTTCTTTTATGAAGACTATATATGTAAAATGATGTGTTTTAATTAAAATGATGATATGCTTCCTTTCTTTTTGTTTGGTTTTTGTGAATACGATCGCTGCGACGTTATTTAATATTCTACCTTGTGTATTTTTTTTTTTTTGCTGCACCTTATTTTAGATAAGGTGAAGGTTATCTTTTATTTGCGCTGGTGCCTATTTGATTATTTCTGGTTAAGCGGATTATTCAATAGGTTATGTCCAGGATTGGCGAGATTTGTTTTTCGTCCCCATTTGTGTAATGTTGCTGGAGGCTCCTTTTAATCTTTGTAAATAATAGAATACATCACATTCACATGTTTACCTGTTTCTGTGCTTGGGTAAACATTTGAGAAAAGTTTGGGTTTGTCTTTGCACTGGTTGTCCCTTGTTTATGTTGGCCTTTGGGTGGGTTTAAAACAATGAAACATGGAAAAATTTATGACTACGGGAAGGTAGTGGCTAAGGTGTACCAGCAGAATTGTTGTACGCTGGTATATAATGAGTTATGGGCATGAAAGTAACATCTGGATATGTCAAATTGCATGAAGTCCTTATTCTCTCGTTGATCTAGGGTTTAGTTTATAATAAATTGATGTTTAATTAGGTTTTTTTTTATGAAGAATGTAGATTTATAATGTTGGATTTAAATTTTAATGATAATATGGTTCTTTTCTTTATTTGTGGTTTTCGCGAATAAAATTGTTGCGACTTTTTTTAGAATTGAAGTTTGTTATTGATGTGTACTCAATTGGATGAAAGTGAAGGTTAATATTTACTAACTGCTGTTTGCCTATTTGATATGTGATGGTTAAATTAAATGGATTATTCATTTGGAGATGATAAATGACCGCCAAAGAATAACATTTCCAGATTTGTGTCAAAAAATTGGGGTATGTGTCCTTTATTCTTTGCGATCAAAGAAAGACATTGCTTAAATTGGTTTTTCACTGTGATTGTAGTGCATGTTATGTTGGTTGGCAATATAATTTTTAACCAATTTTAGGACGGTAGTGAAGGTGATACTTTGAATGTAGTATTATGTTGGTGAATGACTAAATGGATTTACATGTGGCTTTTGTTGTGATTTGTAGACTACAATAGTTTGAAGAATTATCGATTTAACACATTTGTGGTTGCAAAAGAGTGGCTACTACCTTGTATCTCATGTTGAAAGTTGAGGTTTATTAATCAAATTGCACTTTCTGGATTTAGTGCATGTTATATTCAGCACTCCCATAAGTCTCTTGTTAAATAAGCACGTCTCATACGCAGCTCGGGACAATCTGTTAGGCTAGTACAGTTTATCAACAAATTGTTAATGTGACCCCCAACTTATATCATGATACTGTGTTGGAACCTTGTTTTCCCAGTGTTTCAACAACCATTTTCACAAGGATCATGAGTCTAAATATTAGTAAATAAAATCTGGGATTATCTAAAGGAAAAATACGTAGGGAATAAAAGGATACAGAAGATGCAGTTGCTTAATTTAGTGACATTTTGAGTTGCAGAAAATGATAGGGTTTAAGACAATTAAACAATACTCAAACATACTACTTAGCATTGCTAATAAGATCTGGTTATGGGACACCTAAAAGATAGGGTCGCACTGTTTCGTTGTAGGAATTTTGTGGCCCTTAAGACTCTAGAGGGCTGTCTCTTCTGTTTCTCTGGCAACTCGAATACAACACTCATGATAAGCCATCTCGTTCTGCATTATAGGGCACGTGGTGTGTTCAATAGCTGGGATCTCTCTAAAAGTTAACTTAATGTGAAGCTTGGCAGTGGAAAGAAGATTATAGTCTCTGGAAGAATGATTGTTTTCCCATGGTGAGAGTTTTGGTACTGTTGATTTTCGTTTAATAACCTGTGATTGTGTAACTAGTGTCCTTAACAATGGGATGTTACCGTGTTTTCTTTATTTTTGGCTATTGAAATTTTGCCTCCTCTAGAGGAATAATGTGACTTTTATGAGCACTATCAGTTTGTATCTGTCATTACTTGCTAAGCTCATTAAAAAAATTATGTATTTAGTGAGTACAGATAACACTTGATTGCATACAGTGGAGTTTTCATTAAAAATAGGAAGAAAAAAAAGGATTGTGAAAAAAGTATAAATATGGTTCCTAAATTGATTCACCAGTTCTTGAATTATATTCTTCGTTCTTTCCTTTTTCTCAAATCTAGGGTTTAGTTTATCTTAAATTGATCTTCATTTTAACCAGGGTCTTCGTTTATGAAGACTATATATGTAAAATGATGTGTTTTAATTAAAAAGATGATATGCTTCCTTTCTTGTTGTTTGGTTTTTGTGAATACGATTGATGCGGTGTTGTTTGTTATTCTACCATGTGTGTTATTTTATTTTCTTGCTGCACCTTATTTAGATAAGTTGAAGGTTATATTTTCTTTGCCCCGGTGCCTATTTGATTATTTCTGGTTAAGCGGATTATTCAATAGGTTATGATATGATTGGCGAGATTTGTTCCTCGTCCCCATTTGTGTAATGTTGCTGGAGGCTCTTTTTAATCTTTGTAAATAATATAATATATCACACTCACATGTTTACCGGTGGCTGTGCTTGGGGTAAACGTTTGAGAAAAGTTTGGATTTGTCGTTGCACTTGTTGTCCCTTGTTTATCTTGGCCTTCGGGTGGGTTTAAAACTGTGAAACATGTACAGATTTAGGACTGCAGGAAGGTAGTGGCTAACGTGTACCAGTAGAATTATTGTACGCCGGTATAAAATGAGTTATGGGTATGAAATTAACATTTGGATATGTCAAATTGCATGAAGCCCATTTTTCTTGTTTTTGTTTACGATTAGCAAATTTCTCCTCAGTGAGTGTTGGCTTTTTCAACTAAGACCACAGCTGGTGGATCCATCATTGATGCATGACTTGGCATATGTGTGGATGCAAAAGTGAGACTAATGTTCAAAATTGAGGTTTATTAACCTTATTCCACTCTAGCATTTCCAATTGTTACTGTAAAGATGTGATTTTACGTATTATGTATTTCCAAGCTTGGCATGATACAACAACGATGTCCACATCAATACAATTGTCAAAGAATGAAAGACACAAGATCTAGGTGAGACAAGTTTTGCTATATCAGATGATATGAATCCATATCCCACTGAATCGTTTTCTCTGTATCATATGTTTGATTATACTTACATTATAAAACTTTAAAGCACTGAAGTGTTTGACACAACACTGTCTGAAGAATATGTCAAAATATCTGGTTTGATGGCAAGTTATATTTTTAATTATAGTCCAACTCCCATAGGTTCATAAACATCTGACTCTGGTAATTCTTGAACACGAGTTAGAGTGTGAATCATGTCTCTAGTTTATTGTTGGGAATGCATGTGACTTTTTAAAATGCTACTTCCTATCTGGTGTTAAACTGGTCCCGTGTTCCTTGTTTCCTGATCGAGTTTCGGTTCATTTCTTCTATATTTGCCTACCCTTTTTACCCCTTTTACATGTGCCTTTTTCATGAAGTCACTGTTATATTTTTGCTAGCCCAGCTTGGCACAGCGTGTTGGACTCTAGGGTCCAGATTATCAACAAAGCAAAGCCGAAAAATCACACCGCTTTGCAGGTTCACACCATTTTTTAGGAACTCTGACCCAATGCTGGAGGAATAGTGTGCTTAACCAAGCGATGTTACTGTGTTTTCTTTATTTTTGCCTCTTGCGATTTTCTGCCTCGATAGTGACTTTTATGAGCACTGGCAGTTTGCATCTGTCATTACTTGCTAAGCTCGTTATGGACAATCATCAAAATAGAGATTCTGTAACTGATTGTTTAATATAAGCAAAATTTGATTAAAAAACTGATGTATTTGATCTAAAATTTAAACCAAGACATCAATCTTGTTTGACCAATTTTTATTGTATTTGATGGCGGATGGAGAGTCCATTGAAAGAAGCTTATTAGCTATTGACTTCAATGACTAATTGATTTAACAATTAAATTAAAATTCAGCATAAAATCACGACTTTCTTTGGTGTAAACCACATATCCTAATAATATCAAGTCAAGTAGGACCACATTGTGCACTAAAACTCCATCATGAATTTTAACATTGTTGTACGGTAAGAGCTAAAACCCAAGATTTTTAGGTCTAGGAAAAAGAGTTCTTTTTATTTTTTTGGTACAAAGAAAGGGCAAAGCTAAGGAAAACTAGTTCTTTAATAACAAACATTACAACCGTAATAGCATTTATCTGTAATTTTAGTTGATTCATGTTTTGTGCAATCGTAATTCTACGACTTCATGCAATCATGAATACCTCAACAATTTGATTAAAATCAAAAGATTCGTATTTCATGTTTGATTTTTTGAATTCAAAGAATATTAAATTTTAAAGCGTCTGATCTTGACCGACAACCACAAAGTTACAATCTTCATATGTCATTTGATCTAATCCAAATTCAATTTTAGATAACCATTATGGAAAAGAGTTTTTCCTAAAAAATATATAGTATATACCACATACATGATTTAAAGGATGAATTTGCTTTTATAGCTGAGAGTCTTTTGATCAAACAAGACAAGAAGTTATTTTCACTTGACAATACACGTGGGCCCCACATGGAGTAATATTGGGTCTCGACTATAGGGCTATTGACGGGGTAGCACTTGGGTGACATAGAGTTGGGTGACATTGGTGACATTGGCCAATCACAATGTCACAATCCATATGAAGGA
>Ga0099826_10003895_pt1 | contig 10303 bp, 7 predicted proteins | sample Mtrugardesep15_FD_76830 | JGI IMG/M metagenome (GOLD analysis project Ga0099826, IMG submission 76830) | Root nodule microbial communities of legume samples collected from California, USA - M. trunc garden sep15 | ecosystem: Host-associated > Plants > Roots > Nodule | place: USA: California...
ATTTTTTATGAAATGGGAAATAAAAGAAACAAAAAAAAAATACAAGGAAACAAGCATGGAGTTGAGAAGTTTCATGAGAAGACAAATCAACTATTTAGAGTGGATTTGATTCAATGATAATATTTTTAAATATTTTAACTTAAGCAATTTTAAAACCATTTAAATTGTATGAAGTTTGACATAGAGGAAAGTATGAATCTCAAGTAATCAGTTGTCATTGATGTTGCATAAGATGTCATCCAAATTCGATCTTCCAAGATCGTTGAAAAAGTTGTCATCCACATTAAATTTCATTGTGTCTTCGAGAGGAGGAATCCAAACGAATTTTGTTAAGACATTGTGTCGTTCTTAGTATTTCAGATAACCCAATATGTTACTATAAACATAATCCACCGGTGAATGAAATCTAAGGGAATAAATAAACGTGTACCCGAGGGTTATGCACAAGTGATTGGAGCAAAGGAAGACCGAGTATTATACACCTAAAAATATCACAAAGTTACTACTACGTATGGCCTTTATTATTATAAGACCTCTACATATTTCACTTACATTAAGAAATGTTTTTGTAAAATAAATTAGTAAAAAGTTTGTGTGTTATTTTTACATAATTACTACAATCAATGATATAATAAGAGGAAAAATAAATTTGTGTTTTCCAGTTATAAATTTGAATAATTTTGTAAAGAAGACATTAATACATGTGAAATTTTAAAGAGAATTTCATATTTTTGATGGAAAAGAGAAATTTATATTAAGAGAAGACAAATATGCAAATTGTGTCTTATAATTAAACGGTGGGATATGAACCATGTGTATAATCATAATCAAACTGTTAGGACTTGGTGATTAATGTGACTCCATTGATTTCTTGACAAGAGGTACCGCACAATAAAGGATGTGTCGTAGACTTTAAATTTCAAAGGGACAGTGAATTATGATTTATGACAGATTAATGATCTTTGTACAAAAAATTGTCTCAATAATTCATTAATCCATTTTAAACTTCTTGAGACAATTTTTTATTAGTCTTCTTTTTATGAGTTTTTTAAACAATATTATTAAGACACTTGTTAGCATTATTAATCTCTTATTACAAGTACAGTAACTCTTGCATTAAATGCTTTTACCCTCTTTTAACTGTCAGCCGCTCCATGTGTACATTCTAGTTAGCCATAAATTAGCCATCACCTCCATTGAACAACGTCATGTCTATGTTCAACCATAGTGGTTGAGTCCATTAATTAAATGTCATTATCACAACCCTCCTATACACTTTACGATTCCCTAACTCAAACCCAATTTTTTCAGTAACTTCTTACGATAAAAGTACAAGGCGATTCACATTTTTTTTTTTTGTCAAGGATTCATTTTTCTTTAATAGCCAAAATCTTGTGAAAAGGTATATTCTTGTCATTTCACAATATTTGCCACATTTGTAAAAGAAAATGACAAATACTAAGGGTTAGGGTATATATTATGAAACTCAATACTTCCTCCATCTTTTTTTATATGAATAGTTTATAAAAAGGGTTAAATATGTATTTAGTCCCTATATTTTGTTTTTATTTGACAAATAATTCTTACATTTCAATAAATATTTTTAAAATCCTTACATTTTTTCTCTGTTAGCACAAATAGTCTCTGCTGTCAAATAATTAACGAGAAGCTGACGTGGCAGCTAGTGGATTCCATTTTTTAAAGGTTAAATATGTTTTTGATCCTTATATTTTGCATGACTTTGAAGAACAGTCCTCACATTAAATTGCATTTTTGGTCCCCTAACTATTTACGTAGTATCGCTTTGGTCCCTTAATTAAAATTTGATTTATTTTGGTCCCTTAACTTCTCTCTGTTACACATTTTGGTCCTTTCTGTTAGTTTTAATTCAAAAACATTAGGTTTTCTTCATTTTCTTCTGGAATTTTTCTGGGATTCTTGTTGTTGAAGGTTGATGGAGATGATATGAAGAAGAAAAAGAGGAGAAAAAGATGAAGAAAACCTAACGTTTTTGAATTAAAACTAACGAAAGGGACCAAAATGTGTAATCGGGAGAAGTTAAGGGACCAAAATAAATCGAATTTTAGTTAAGGGATCAAAGCGATACTATTTACATAGTTAAGGGACCAAAAATGCAATTTAGCCTAAATATTTTTAAAATCCCTACATTTTTCCACCGTTAACAAAATTGGTCATGGTCGTCCATTTTCACTGACTGGACAAATGGAACATGCCACATAGATGCCACCAAAGACATTTTAGTAATTTTCAATTAAGTACAGGGGCATAATTTATTTTTCAGCAGAACTTTCTCTCTCATCTTCATCCTCTCTTTGGGTTTTCTCTATTTCTCCCCAACCATCATCAGCCTCACACACCCATCCTCAACCACCACAGTCGTGTCCACTATCAATTTGCTCAGATTTGTTCTCTCTTTTGTCGTTATCGGCGACATCCTCTTCTCCCTTACACTGTCAGGGAACCATTTAAACTGCAAGTGACAATGACTGTGAGGACCAGATCGGAGTTAAAGTTGGAATTTTTATGAGTAAAGTTTTGGGTAAAGGTGAATTATTACCATGCACTTTATTAGAAATTATTAAAATGTCCTTGATGGCATCTATATGGCATGTTCCGTTTGTCCGGTCAGTAAAAACAGACGACATGGACCAATTTTGTTAACAGTGGAAAAATGTAGGGATTTTAAAAACATTTATTGAAATGTAAGGACTATTCTTCAAAGTCACGCAAAATATAAGGACCAAAAACATTTAACCCTTCAAAAAACTGGGTCAACTAGCTGCCACGTCAGCTTCTCGTTAATTATTTGATAGTAGGGACTATTTGTACTAACAGAGGAAAAATGTAAGGATTCTAAAAACAATTATTGAAATGTAAGGACTATTTGTCAAATACGGGCAAAATCTAGGGACCAAAAACATATTTAACCCTTATAAAATTTATGGATATTAAAAAAAGTTGCTAAAACAATAAAGTGGTCTCAAATATATGTGATTTTTACTATAATAAATTAATTTTAATTAATGATACATTTAATGTTAACTTTTCATATACCAAAACAAATTTATAGTATTAATAAGAAGTATATTTGTAGAAAGAGTAATAAATACATTTAAAAATTTGTATATCATCTTAAAATCTTGTACATAGAGGTTTTTTAAAAGTAAAAATATTGTAGATATTAGTTGAATATATACAATTCACCAAAGAAAATTGTCTCTATATGTACATTACCATAAAGGATCTACATGCCTCGTATTGTTGCCTCACTTGAAAGTCCAACCAATCATGCTGGCTAACTTGAAAGTGCTTTTATTAAACCCACCTAAAATTTCACACCACTTTCCATTCTTATAACCATTCCATTCTTATAATAATCACCTCCACCAATTCCTTCTTTAATCAAAATGACTTCCTCTCTTTTTTCATCCTCTGCCTCTCTTTCTACTTACTACCATCTCATCTTCACAGTCTTAGCCTTTCTCTTATCAGCCCTTATTTTCTTCCTCACACAAAAAACCAAATCCAAACACCATAACCTTCCACCAGGTCCACAAGGATGGCCTGTTGTTGGCAACCTTTTCCAAGTTGCTCGTTCCGGCAAACAATTCCAAGATTATGTGAAAGATATGAAAGAAAAATATGGCTCAATCTTCACACTCAAGATGGGAACAAGGACAATGATCATCATCACAGATGCAAAACTTGTGCATGAAGCTTTCATTCAAAAGGGTGCTCTCTATGCATCTAGACCACCTGAGAATCCAACAAGGAACATATTCAGTGCCAACAAGTTCACTGTGAATGCTGCAGTTTATGGTCCTGTTTGGAAATCACTAAGAAGAAACATGGTTCAGAACATGCTGAGTTCAACTAGACTCAAGGAGTTTAAAAGTGTTAGAGACAAAGCAATGGATAAACTCATCAATAGGCTTAAAGTTAATGCTGAGAATAACAATGGTGTTGTTATTGTTGTCAGAGATGCAAGGTTTGCTGTTTTTTGCATACTTGTTGTTATGTGTTTTGGTTTAGAAATGGATGAAGAAAAACTTGAGAGAATAGATCAAGTTATGAAGAATGTTCTAATCACTTTAGATCCAAGAATTGATGACTTTTTACCAATCCTAAGCGTGTTTTTCTCTAAACAAAGAAAGAGAGCTTTGGAAGTTCGCAAAGAACAAGTCGAATTCCTAGTTCCTTTCATTGAACAAAGAAGGAGAGCATTTCAAAACCCTGGTTCAGATCAAACAGCTACAACATTTTCATACTTAGACACACTTTTTGATATCAAAGTTCATGAAGGTAAGAAATCAACACCTTCTAATGAAGAATTGGTTTCACTTATCTCAGAGTTTCTGAATGGAGGAACAGATACAACAGCAACTGCTGTTGAATGGGGAATTGCACAACTCATTGACAACCCTGAGATTCAAACAAAACTTTATCAAGAAATTAATAGTACACTTGGAGATAAGAAAGTAGAAGAAAAAGATGTTGAGAAAATGCCTTATTTACAAGCTGTGGTGAAAGAGTTATTAAGGAAGCATCCCCCAACACATTTTGTACTAACACATGCTGTTACTGAACCTACCACATTAGGAGGTTATGATATACCAATTGATGCAAATGTTGAGGTATATACAGCTGGCATAGGCGAGGATCCTAAATTATGGTCCAACCCTGAAAAGTTTGATCCTGAAAGGTTCATTTCTAAGGGTGAGGAAGCTGATATAACTGGTGTTACAGGAGTAAAAATGATGCCATTTGGTGTTGGGAGAAGGATTTGTCCTGGTTTGGCTATTGGTACTGTGCATATTCATTTGATGTTGGCTAGGATGATTCAGGAGTTTGAATGGAGTGCTTATCCACCAGGGAAGAAGATAGATTTCTCTGGAAAGATGGAGTTTACTGTTGTGATGAAGGAGTCTTTAAGAGCAAAAATCAAGCCAAGAGGAGAAACTTTGAAGTAGTTGTATAATTTTTCTTTGTTAGTTGTTGGTTTGTTTAATTTCTTCTACAAAGATTATATATCTTTTTTACATATACATCATCATGTAATAATAATTACTTCTGTATTTTGTTGTGTGATCTTAATCAGTACTCTTGTTTGTTGGATACATTTGATTTAGGGCTGTCATAATTGCATCTTATTATAAATAAACGAATTAATTAAGGAATTCATATCTTGACTTATTTTTTCAATATATAACAACAGTCTGAATCTGATTGATCTTTAGAAGAATCTACTTTCCAGTTGATATAAGATTCATAAGAATTTGGTCAGGTGAAATGTCAGTATGGATGAACAAGTTCCAGTCAGTGAGGACCCAAGGGAGCTATTAGAACATGCAGATAGCAGTAGTTGAATTGATTCATATGACAGGATAACAAACAAGTATTACTGACAGGTTAAATATTTTGCAGAAATGTGATACGTACGTATGTACATACTACATAGTACTAAAGCAGCAATTTTTAAGAACTTTATAGATAAAAAAATGGGTTATGTATTTTCTCAACTTTTTTCTCTCATGTTTCATGATCTACACCGTTAAAACTCACTTTTATGTAAATTCTTTTTCTCTCTCCTTTCAAATGAATGGTGAAGATTTTAATGGACCTGGTGTCACATGAGAGAGGATCCATTCCTAAAAAAATGTAACACAACACATGCTTGTAAATATAAAGTCTCTTGCTCATTAAGCACATCAACTACAGCGGAAAACTCTTGAGTTTTTTCTACCGTAGTTAAATATTTGCCTTTAAACACTCCTCTCATTTTTAATGCAAACACACTTACTTTTCTTTTTAACAAGGGTCTAGATATCAATGAAGGTTGACCCAATTGATAACAAGTTAACTCACATGTAAGATCGTGAGTTCAACTCCAGTTGTTAATGTGAACACCTCTTTGATGAATAATATATAAATACAATTGTAAACGCTCTCTGAACCTTGAGATCTGTCTTGATCTTGATGATCCCAGAATCCAACTCACTTAAACTTTTACTCTACCAAAAAGAATGGAGGGCTTAGTTTCCAAAGGAGAAAAATTCAATGTTAATTTGAGGTAGATATTAAAGCAAGTCTTTCCCTAAATACCATTTGAGCATTTAAGCTAATTCTTCCTTTTCCAAGCACTGTCGTAGCTCTTCTAGTTCCTTTTCCAAGCTTTGGCTACAGGTTGTAGGCTACTACTATTTCAAAGGGGGCAACAACATTCCACATCGAGATTAGGAGAAAAGAAAATAGTTAAACACATAAAAGAAACCGTACATTAGTTGAGAAGATACAGCACCTTGTTTGTATCAATTATAGTTTGAGTAAATGGTGGCAGGTTTTTTATTTCTTCTAACTGTCATTAGCCTCGTTACACATGCCAAGTATATGGTGCACATGCAAGATAAGTCTTACACCATGCACAAGGTTGTTTCTACCATTGGATCAATAAATTTCGCTAATAAAATATGATGATCCAATGGTAGAAAATGGACTTGTATATGGCGCCAGAGTAATTTGGTTATGCATGTTAGACATTGTCAGCATTAGCAATATTCATATTGCACAGAAGTAAAAATATATTCTAAGGGTGAATATGGTCAGATGATAGATATTGCAGACGTGACGAAATATGAGTCGTCCCTTTCTATTGTGCTCAAACTCAAGCATCCCACATCATTTTTTTTTAATCAGCAAATATTATTAAGCAAGGTTAGCACAAGATGCACTTAACCTGCGAAGGAGGAAGCATCCCACATCTTATAAATCGCAAAAAGAGTAACTATGCAGCATCAACAACATAATAGATAGATTAGAGTTAAAATCACCAAAACTAGGAGGCTTTAGGGCCATAACAGATTAATGTTAAGTGAAAATCTACAAAACAGAGTTAAAATCTACATAATATAGAGAAATTGTCATGTACTTTAATGTATACATACACGAACAAACGATGAAACCGGTGTTTTAAAAACCAAATTGTTGAATCAGTTGAACCATGAATCAACACTACCTACGGTTTGAATATTTGAACAGTATGATCGCAGTTTTGTCTCGGTTCAAACCATATAAAACAATTGAATCATGACCCAAAAGTCTCTTCACTTCGATGTCCAGTTCAGTTTTTACACAGGACATTACAGAACGGGAAATCAGGGGGGAAATGAAAGTAAAAAAGACAACAGAACTGGAATTCAGGGAGGGAAATGAAAGTAAAGAAGACATTGCATAGCAAAGACAAAATAAAAGCATAAACATGTGAAAAATTTATCACAATCAACAGAGAAATGGAGGTGTTTAATGGTTTTGACTTTTCTATTACCAAGTAAAGTGAGATATCTCAACCATTATTTTGCTTTACCCCATGCATTTGCTTACTTTTTTGCATTTGATAATAAAACCATGTATTTGCTCACTTTACATGAGTTGGATCACCTTTTTAATCCTTGTACTAGTACTCTGCTGTTTCCTGATTACAAAAAAACAAGTGGATTCTAGGGTGCACAAGATATAATATTTTCACAACAAACCAAGGACCATAATCATTGACTTTTCCTTCAAAAACAAGAATAAATTATAAATAAAAACAAATGAAAAAAACAAAAGAAGGGAAGTAATCACTAAGAACCTTGCTAGGACAATAGTGTATCACAAAAAATGGATAAATTGTTGGAGAAAAAGACATGATACATTAATGGGAATGTGTGAATCTGAATTGCATTAATACAATGGTCTGCAGGGGGAAGACAGCTGTAGCTCCGGCTACCACAACTAATTCTAGTCTTTAACAACAATTAAAGCTAGGAAAATGAGAGATGGAGAGCTTCCAGTCCTAGCTATTGCTGAAGATCAAGAAAGGAACAAAGGCGGAGACAGCAAAGGGCAGCCCCGTGCGAGGGGCAAAATTTCTTTGCTATATATACAGTAAAAAAAGAAAAGAAAACGACTATCTTTCAACATGCTTATACATTTCACTCCAATTTCGGAACATGAACTTTACTCAATTAGTGATTTGAAAGGAACCGATCAAACCTATAAATTTGATGGGCTCTCTACATGCTTCTTCTCGTCATCTTTAATAAAATCACCCTGACTTAAGGAGGTGATACTGTCCATATCAACTGCTCCACCACCCTCAGATGGAAACTGATCCTCTTGAATAGGGTTTGCCCCACGGTTATCAGGGGTTCTTGTCAATAATCCATTATCGGCCATTATACAGTGATAATGATGAGTGTCAAAGGACTCCATCCCATAATGGGAGCTATATACAGGTTGCATTGATCGCGTTGTCTCAGAAAATTCACGCAATGATACTCGGCAAACAGGACAAGTGGCATTCTGCTGCAGCCATAAGTCTATGCAGGCCATATGGAAGGAGTGTCCGCAATGGGGGAGGATACGCAGTGTATCTTCATCTTGGTACTCTGAGAGACAGACTGTGCATCTGCAAATACAACAAAATTGAATGTTCGTACTGTGAAGTAAATATCTGAATGAGAAGTATATGCCAAAAATTATTTGAGAATACTCCAATACCTAAATGCCAAAGCACGACCCATAATTACATTCCTGAAATCTTAAACTACATATAAAAAACATTTCATATTTGACAGGTATTGATAAATTATCACTATTGTTAGATGTGAATTAGATGGTGCTTATACAAGTAATCACTATTGTTAGAAGTGAATTAGATGGTAATAATATAAACAAAGATAGGGGGTTAGAGGAAAGCCAGCTTGTCTTCATAGAAAAAGGGCCTTTAGGCATTGGGAGGTGCAGACCCTCAAAATTCTGCAAAGTTCTATCCTTGCAACTGGGACTAAGAATTACACGAAATAATGAGGCTTGACCACTTCTCCAGCTATATTCCAAATTAGCAGTATAACGATCAAGGTTGGAATAATTCTTCTTTTATTAATTTAGGATACAAATGTTAGCATAATAAAAATATCGGAATGACAGATACTCACGTGTCCGTTTTTTCGCTAGTTTATATAGTTTTTTTTTCTTTTCAAAGGACCAAATATATATAGTTAACTTTATTTTTTTTCCGATCAAGAATATATGTAGTAATTTACTGGGGTTATTCTTTTTCTTGATAGGCAAAGGTACTTATAAGAAGCACAAATTTCCTTGACATCCCATGAGGTTTGCACAAGTTGTTATATCACCCAACTGCTTGTGTCATAATGTACGGCAGGTTATTACAAATGGAGTACGCATGAGTTGTTATATCACCCTACTGCATATGTCATAATGTATGGCAGGTTATTACGAATGGAATATGCATATTTAGAAAGAAAATAAAATAGATTTTGACTATGTAGGGATTGGAAAATCATTTAAGAGTTCAGGGTTATTAGCTATGCTAAAATGGCCAAAACAACCTATAGTATACATATACAGGTTCACAGGAAACGATAGCACAGCCTAACCACGACACCGACAAATATTGGTCCTAAGCCAATGAGGCATCATATATCAAGGGTTCATTTGGAATAGCTTATCTAGCCTTATCTTATAAGTTATAACATAAGCACTTAAAAAAACAACTTATGGCACGTCCATAAGTAGTTTCCCTCTTATCTCAATAAGCTCTTATTAAAACATCTTACAAGTTACAACTTATATGAAAATAGTTTAACCTTTACTTTATTATCAATGCTTATTCGATTATAGACAAACACTTAATTAAGTTGTTTAACTTCACCAATATGCACCTAAAGTATATCACATAACGAATTCTCTAGCAAGATAGACACATTTTAAAATTAAAGAACATGAAAACATTTTAATATTAAAGAACATGAAAACAGTCATGCCATAAAAGCCCACAAGAATAAATGCCTGTATTTCATTATCAACAAAATCATGTTAACATCTTCATTACAAACACCTATCCCTACAGTTTTGTTTGTTTAGCTTAACCACCGAATCCGGAACAAACCACATTATAATATTTTGCTAAGAAAGTGTTATATCGTGATTAATTAACTGATTAACAATAAATTTTTCTACTTACTAACTCCTAACTGTTTCATCTCATTGATTATGCAAAAATTAAGGGAATAAATAAATGAACATACTGAGAATTTTCTTCAGCTGCAAAAAACTTGTCGCTGTACTTCTTAACTGGAAATTTAGCTACATCAATGCGTTCAAGACCTTGACAACCACGTTCCATCTGCACAAAAGAAAAATACCCAATACCCAAATCATAAATAAATAAAAAATACATTTTTAATGTGAAAAACTATACAAAAATGAAAAAAAAAAA
>Ga0099826_10003896_pt1 | contig 10301 bp, 4 predicted proteins | sample Mtrugardesep15_FD_76830 | JGI IMG/M metagenome (GOLD analysis project Ga0099826, IMG submission 76830) | Root nodule microbial communities of legume samples collected from California, USA - M. trunc garden sep15 | ecosystem: Host-associated > Plants > Roots > Nodule | place: USA: California...
AAATACATTGAAATTGGAAGATTCTCCATTAAATTTAGAAGAAAATCGACCCAACAATTCAGAAGAAAATCAACCTAACAAATGAAGAAGAAAAAACCTAACAATTGACGAATCGCAGAATCTAGGGTTCATCGCGTTTTGGTTCTTTGCAGAATCGCCAGAGCGGTTGACAGGAGATGGTGTTGACCGCTTTGAGAGAAAATGAGAGAATGGTCAACAAAATTGAGTTTTATTTGGTCCCTAAAGTTGTAAAATATTACGAATTTGCATTTAATGAAAAACACCTCTTTTCCGTGTTTTTCACAATTTTCAAAATCAAAATCCAAAAGCAAAACATTTAAAACCTGTTTCTATTTTTTATCTTAAAAGAACAAAATTAGAAATAGTTTTTAAAAACATTTTTTTAAAAAAAGGCTTCCAAACATGTTTTTATTTTCAAGTTTTTAAAAATTAAAAAACAGTTTTTAAAAAGTAATTCAAACAGGCCCTTAGAGTTGTTACTCACTTTCTTAATTTTGTATGTTTCAGGCATTGGAGTAGTGGACATCTGACCAAAAGTTTCAAGACAAGTATGTCACCATTATATAAAGTCCAAATATATCGATACAATCATAGATTAAAAAAAGTAAATCTACATACTACTTGGTCAAGGTTCGTCCACACATTTGACATATCATCGATTGATTTTGAGCAAATACAAAAACAAAATAATGTCAAAGTTGAAATACAAATCCAAAACATCAGTTTGTAACAAGAGAACTATGTTAACTAGTTTCAGATATACAGTAGACCTATGGCAATCATTTCATGAAGTTTCCATTCCTTATCACTTTCACCGTTATTAAAATAGAATAGATAATTATTTCATAACTTACAATGTTCGGAATGCAACTGTAGCAGTTCTTTTTTGACAGCAAGCCCAAAGATTCATCCCAGTATATGTCCATTTGTTAACATTAACATTTTTGACAGCAAGACCCAAGCTTCAACATAGTATATGTCCATTCTTTAACATTGTAACCTTTGGCCAAAAGATCTTCAAATATCTTTTGTGCATCCTCTAGTCTTCCAACTTCACACAATCCATTGACAAGAATGTTATACGTGCCCAAATTTGGTTGAATACCCTTCTCTTCAATTTTTTTAATAAGACAAATGCCTTGTCAACATCATAGTTTTTGCATAAAACATCCAATATAGGACCGTAAGTGATTATATTAGGTGGTTGACCTCTATCATCCATTTCATCGACAAGTTCGAAAGCATATGATAATCTTCCAGATTTGCACAAACCATCAATAAGTGTACTGTAAGTTACCACGTCAGGAAATATTTGTTTGAGAGGCATTTCTTCAAAGAGTTTGATGGCTTCATCCACCATTTTCATTTTACAAACTCCATTAATCATGATATTGTAGCTACGAACGTCATAAGAGAATCCCATTTGAGCCATAGTTTTGAATATACTTTGGGCCTTGAACACTTCATTAACAAGGCAATATCCATTCATTAAAGAGCTATATATGACAACATCAGGTTTTAAATCTTTTTCCAACACCTTATCGAGCACATTTTTAGCTTCTTCTATCTTTCCTTCCTTACAATAGGCATCTACCAATACAGTAAAAGTATGCACATTTGGGTTAATGTTTTCCAACATCATTTTTTAAAACAAGCCTATCGCTTCTTCCAATTTACCAACAAGGTAAAAACCATCAATTAAAGCAGTATAAGTGACAACATTAGGAGAAATTCCGTTAGCAACCATTTCAGAATATAAATCAAAAGCATCATCAACAAATGTATCTTTGCACATACTATCAATAACCGTAGTAAACATTACCACGTCAGGTTCAACGACTTGTCTCAGTAATCGTAACGCTGCTCTTGTATCTCCAACTTTACATAAACCATTGATTATCGTCCCATAACCATAATGGTCTACGTCAAATCCCTCGGCTACCACCTTATAGTGAAAGTTCAATGCTTGGTGGATATCACCTGTTAAACATAGACCCTTTATGAGTGTAGTGAAGGTTATGGCATTCGGATCATAACCGGTCTTAAGAATTTTGGTGAATACGGAAAAAGCAAAAGGGATATGACCCAATTGACAGAAAGAATTGATGAGGATGTTGCAATTGATTAAATCTTGCTTAATTCCCTTTAATTCCAATTGTTGAGAAAGGGATACAACAGTGTGGAAATGGTTGGATTTGACAAGGGAACCTAAAATCTTTCCGAATTGAAAGATGGGAGGGGTAGGATCGTCGTTGAGCAATTGATTGAACAAGGTAACAAGATCATCATGGTCGTGTATTGAATAGTTTGAAGATGATAAGCAACGGATTATGAAATTAGGGTTTGGAATTTGAAAATTGAGAGAAAAATTGGGAACGAAAACAGAGAAAGAGAAAGGAACAAACCTCATTGTTGTGGTTTGGTTTACGACCACACCACCCTTTTACCGAGCGATTCGGTGATGTTTTTTCCAAACAGCAGAATCTACAGGTCTCAAACTATTCAATCCAATTTTATTTTATTTTTTGAATAAATCTCAATCCAATGTTTTTGAAATTAACTATTCAAAAAAATTCAATGTTTTTTGAAGTGTTTGTCATAAAAATAATTCAATGTTTTTTGAAGGAATATTCAATTAAACGTTGGTTTTTATAATTTTAAGGGGTATATATTTTGTTGAGGGGTTATATATTTGTTGATTGATACTTTGGACGTTATTATAAATAAGTGTAAATAGTAGGTTAATATTTTCCATTTAAAAAAGTTTATATTTATTTTTGAGCAAATAGTCACTTTAATCTCTGACTCTGCACCTCGTTGTCACCCTAACTCAAGATTAAATACAAACAAGTCGCTGACTTTACACTTCCGTTATCACTTTAGTTCCTGCCGTAATCTGCTAAGTGATAATGTGGCACATGGTTTATGCTGACAAGAAGTATGACGTGTCACGGGAATAAAGTGAAAGAAACTCAAAAGTCACTTTATTAGTAACCATTGGGTATTTCTTTTCTCCCTCCAAACACAAACGGCAAAACACTTTGAACTGCCCCAACAGAGGCGCGACAGTGGTGGATGATTTCAACGGTGAAGGTTTTGAGTTTTCAGTTCAACGTGTTTTTTTTAGGGGCAATTGAAAGTGTTTTTGTGTTTGGAGTGAGAAAAAAAATACCTAATGGTTATTAATAAAGTGACTTTTGAGTTTTGTACCAAAAAAAAAAAAAAGTAACTTTTGAGTTTCTTTCACTTAAGTCTCTAACACATCATATGCCAAGTCAGTATAAGACATGTGCAACATCATCACTCAACAGATTTTTTTAACGGCAGAGACTAAAGTGATAACGGAAGGGTAGACTCAGGGACTTGTTTGTATTTAATCTTGAGTTAGAGACCTATGTAACAGTGAGGTGCAGAGTCAGAGACTAAAGTGACTATTTGCTCATTTATTTTTCAAAGAGTCTAACGCATGGAATATTGGGGTTGTACGATGAAAATTTACTTTGGAGGGCCAACACACAAGTGGTTAATGAGTTTCGTCAAATGATGAATTGTCAAAAGAACCTGAGTTCGATTCTTGGTGAAACAGATAGTTTTATGTGAAAAGATATTTCTCTTAACCTTTTCACCCAAATTTGAATACTTAGTTCATCTGAAGTGGTTCATTTATCAACATCTTTTAAGAAGGCATGAATGAATTCTAGTTCATTTTTAATGTCTTCTACGTACGTGTTTATGTAATTTTGTTTCACCTTTTAGAAGTTAGTATACTTGTCTTAAGAAATACCATATTGCAGTTTTTCTGCCATCTTGTAGTTTTGAATTTATAACTACAAAGTTGAACTTCTAACTACAAAAGAAAAAAAAACTACAAAAGAAAAAAAATACTTGAGTAGCCACAACTATTTAGACATTTTTTGAACAAAAATCACTAACCAATAAATTAACTGAAATCATGATGGAGCAAGAGAGAGAGGTAGAGATAGGTAGTTGCCATAGATTTAACCTAGGGCAACCACGTCGGCAATCACCATGGTCGACGGTGAGGAATCATGGGAGAGGAAGAGGTTCAGTCAGAGAAACACAAATTATGGAGGGTTAGGGTGAATGGTATGTGGTAAGTTCACAGCGTCAAAAAATGTTTCGATCGTAAGATATAAGATAGGACAGAACAAGGGCTACTTCACGGTATGTAGGGGTGGGTTATGATAGGTTTCACGATCAAGGAATTCAAGGTTATGGAAATAGGTTTGGTTTTGCTTATGAACAACAAGAGAAGAGAGAAGAATAAAAGGTGGGTTTCATGCCTTTTTGTTTTCTCTTCAAAAAAATGAGAAGAAAGATGGAAGAAGACAAAAAAGTCTAATATGCCATTGCTTTTTTAATTAATCATAAATTCTAATGCTGTCTTTTCAAAGATATTTTTGTCTTTTTAAAAATAATAACATATTTTTCTTTCTATTTCTCTATATTCTTTCTCTTACCGACCATTAGTTGGAGCATCAGTAGGCATTCTGACTTTTATGGGATGCTTCTAAAGTGGATGTTTAAGTTACTAGGAGTTTTGCCCATGTTTAGATAATTCAATGTTACGTTGTAATGGCAAACAATGAATTTTTTATAGAACACTAATTTCATCCGGCATAAAGTGGCTCCTCTGAAAGGAAGTCTTTTTGCTTGGAAGATGCTTCGTAACCACATTCATACGTCTGATAGTTTATTGAGCCAAAAGTTTTCCAAGAATAGTGTTCAGTTATGTGTGGGAGGTTGTGGAAAACATGAGGTTCTAGATCATTTGTTTTTTAATTGCAAATTTTTTAAGAGAAAAAAATTGGTCTTCTGTTTCTTATTGGTTGGGTTCTGACACGGGGTTAAACCAACGTTTATCTCAGAGCATTTTCTTCAATTTGGTTGCTTTAGAGAATTTACAAAACAAAACAGAACAAAACATGTGATTAGTTATTCAACTCATTTGGCTTTCAAAGGTATGAGTTATTTGGAAAGAAAAAAATTCAGTATTTTTCCAGCATAAGGAGGGCACTTTGCATCGTCTACTTGACAAAATTAAGTTACAATCTTTTTATGGTTAAAAGCAAAATTTTATACGTTCACTTTTGAATATCATTTTTTTTTGGCTTAGTCCCCTGATGTTAACTATTTAGTTGGTTGTTAGTTATATTGGGTTTCTTTTGGTTTTGTGTTTAACCTGGATTTTTGTTGTAATCGTTAATTTTGTACATTGTCTTTTTGTGATACTCCTTATGTTGAAAGAACTTCATGTTTTGGTTAATATATTTTATTTAACTTCTTTAAAAAAACTACTTATACACATTAAACACACACAAAAATATATATAATTTAATTATTTTAAAAATATATTTGCTTAATTCTTTACTCTTTCTATATTTTTCTTAATATGCGTTAGTGTGGGCAGGCCTAAGTGTCATAATAATACTTGTAACTACATAAGAAATTCCTCAAATTAAAGATTGGTAAATGTTAGATTTGGAGGTTTATTCATTTATACTATATATAAATAGAATACATGATTTTAGGTTGGTTTTTTCACTCTCAATAATACTTTAAATAAATTTGACTATAAAAATGTTATTTTAGTGATGTTATTTGAAATGATACGAATTTATATTATATTTGTTATATTGTTGGTATCATTGAAAAAAAATATATATAATTTCTTACGATATAAAAGTGCAAAATTATCCTACCTATTTTATAAAAATTAATGTTTGTGCTCGTCTTTTAATCAAAACCAACATAATTTTAATCAAAATTTCATAAAAATTAATATCGGTGTTTGTCTGAACTATGAATGTATGCCTTTTGAGACACTTGTGAAGTCACGACCATTTTAGTTGCTAAGCTCCTTGCTATCTTTACATCTATAACCATTGCTTTTAACTGCTTTCCAAAGCATGGAAGAAGCACTTCTATTAGAGACTTGGTTGCACGTAGAGTCTTGAATTTCATTTTATACAGTAAATTAAATAAGTATTTGAATAGGAAGTATGTCTAACTTGATCTAAAAGTACATTATTTATTTTTTTTAGTTTGGATTCTAAATTCTCTACTTCTTTATACTTAAGCAAGCGTGTGAATCCAACAACTAGATTACTCGAAAAGAAAATCATTTTTGGTATAAAGCAACCTTTATGTTTTAATAAGTTGACCAATGTAAATCATTTTTGTATTTAGAGAAACCGTAAAATCAACTAATCAAAAAGCTCTCAATTCTCAAATTTCATTTTGATATTTAGGCATCCATGTTGAGTTGGTAGAAACAATGGCAAATACTATAACTATACATACCTAACCCTTAATTCAATTAAATCAACAAACATACCAACCCTTTAATTGTTAATTAAGCAGAATGATTTGCATGATGTGCCCTGGTGATCAACTCTTTACCCTCACCTACCTCCCTGGCCAAATGCGATTATTTTTATTTATATGCATCTGAGATTCTTTTGTAAGCTGTGTCAGTCAAAATAAAATAAAAAGCTTTCCTTGTACCAGAAAAAATTAATAAAAAGTTTGCCTTTTTCTTTTTTTCCTTTTATTATTTGGTATGTGCGTGAACCAGTGTCTGTTATACTAAACTTTAAACTCGTTCATCGAATTGGTCAAAATATTGCGTTATCGGCATTTTTTAATGTTATTCAAATTAGAAAACCATTACTTGAATTTGTTAAAGATACATGCTGTAAATATGAAATGCATGTGTGGAAGTATATTCAATTGTAATAAACAATATAGTGAAAAGTATAGTATCAAATTATCGATGTTACGATGTTTGATGCTGATTTTGATTTGTATGTGGATATTATTCATCGATAAATAAATAATTTTGATTGATATCAATTTAGATAAGTAGGTTTTACACACCTTTTATTGATGGTTAATAAGATTGTGTTATTATCTTTATGGGTACAAATTAACACAAGTTTATTACCGCGTTTTCTTTCCTTTAGACGCATGGCAATCCAAAAGTTATTTTTTATGCTTTTAAATTTTCATGTTAGAAATACATCGGAACGCAATATTTCTTAGGTAAACGTCAATCTAAACAATGCATAAAAAACATATCATCAATTAATGGTTAATAAGAATTTGGTGTCCTTCCTTCTCACACGTAAGGACACAAATTAACTTAACTAACAAAATATCATCAACAATAGTAGTGAGAGTATTAGTGAGTTTAATATGCATATGTGTTGCTCAGGCACATATCCAAAAAATTGCAAGAATTAACTCTCATATAATTGAGAATAGCCTACCTATAATTAAAGGAAGAATCATTATACCTAAATCGAAACATCGCATATTTAACATCTTTAAGTTTTGTGTTAATATGTTATCCAACTTATTTACGATACTGTTCAACATTCAATGTGATGATCCATCAACCAATTTTCCTTCACGAGTCAACACCTAACACAATAATTATAACATAAAAAAAGTTTATAATTTTTTACACCCAAAATTTCTGCAGCTGTCCAAAGAAAAATATAGAGGAGATATATTTTTTGCTTGGGATAAAGGATACCAAATACTTTCTCCTAAATATGACTCGGCTATTGCGGTATTTTTGGTTAATAAGGGATGTTTCTTAACTCATCCATGTTTTTTTATTGCTTCCTCATTAATCGTCTTATGATGAAGGATTGACACATTACATTTTCTCATATTTACAGGCAAGCAAACTAAGTAGCTGACTGACTTGCGAATTATGCTCTTTCAAAACATACGAGTACTTACTATTTAGATCATCCACCATCGTGTTAAATTACTTAACACTTTATGAAAGAATGTAGTCAATGTCTATTTTAATATTCGTGTTCGTATGTAGTTTGGTCTATCGATATCCTTTGTGTCTAAAAAAAATACAGTACTCAAGAATCCACATTGCATACGTGTTGGCCACAATTAATTCATCAAATTGAGAATATCCTACCCAGAATTAAAGGAAGTGACTTAACTGAATCAAAAACCTCATATTCTGATTGTGATACTTCTGTTACCTTACCCTATTCATTAATATACCGTGTCCTTCCACACTCCATTCACTTTCCATAAAATCCATTAAATTTACCACAAAAATCCCACCCCTCAAAAATCATCCTCTTTTGTTTTTTTCCTTATCTTAGTTAGACACAAAGATAAGCCTATTGTGAAACAGAATCTGCCACCAAAACAACACCTCATCATCAGAATCTTGCAAATTTCATACTTTTCACACCCAAAAATAATAATAAAATTAACAACACTCTTTTAATGCCTTCCACTGAATCTCAATCCTCACATCTTTAATACCTTCCATTCATTCATTCATATCTTCCACTTCCATACTTGTGGTGTTTTTTTTCCTATGATAACATTGAATCTGTCGTTTTCTTTCAAAGGTGTGTGGCATATTCACCAACCACCTACCCTTTTCCACCACTAGATCTAAAAAATAAATCTTTAATCTCACCCCACAACAATACTTACTCATTCATTTCTTAAAAACCAAAACTTTTAATTCCATATTATATCATCATTAATAGGTTTTTTTTCTTAAAAAATAGTTTTTTTAAACTCGTTATTTGACCCAATAATCAACTAATTTAAAGGACTAATTTCATAATCCACTAAGAGGGCCGATTAATATTAAAGCAAAACCTTGTATAAAGTGACCTAACACTAAAATTGTTAGCACGTACCGTAATCAAATCTGAGATCTTAAGAATAACACGAGTACAAATCACAAGCAACATTATCAATCTCCATTAATAATTTTAGTACTATTGTTTTTTGGTCCCATAATAAATATAAAATAAATAATAATAAACTCAAACTATCTATTTAATATTTATATACATTATCATCATTCACCACCCTTCACTCACACACACTTCGATGGAATCATAAAAACAAAATCTAGAATTTCCTTAAACAAATCAAAACCAAAAACACACAATTTTTCCTCTGTTCTGTTCTGTTTTTCCTCTGTAACAGCATTCAATGGAACGTGCAAGAAGACTCGCAAACCGTGCAACTCTGAAACGTCTTCTTTCAGAGGCAAAACAAAATCGTACGAATGAATCAACAACAACAATAACAACACCTCTTCCATTTTCATCTTCATCAAGATATGTTTCCTCTGTTTCAAACTCTGTTTTCAGAAACAGAGGATCCAACGTTTTTGGAAAAAACAACAATGTTTCACGTGGTGTTGGTGGATTTCACGGTTCTGGGTCTTCAACACAATCTCGATCCATCACCGTTGAAGCTTTGAAACCAAGTGATACATTCGCAAGACGCCATAACTCAGCTACACCAGAAGAACAAACAAAAATGGCTGAATCATGTGGTTTTGATCATCTTGATTCACTTGTTGATGCAACAGTTCCTAAATCAATCCGTTTGAAGGAAATGAAGTTTAACAAGTTTGATGAAGGGTTAACAGAAGGTCAAATGATTGAACACATGAAAGATTTAGCTTCAAAGAATAAGGTTTTCAAATCTTTCATTGGTATGGGATACTATAACACACATGTTCCACCAGTGATCTTGAGGAATATTTTGGAGAATCCTGCTTGGTATACTCAGTATACACCTTATCAAGCTGAGATTTCGCAAGGTCGTCTTGAATCGTTGTTGAATTTTCAAACCTTGATTACTGATCTCACTGGTTTACCTATGTCAAATGCTTCATTGCTTGATGAAGGTACTGCTGCAGCTGAAGCAATGTCTATGTGTAATAATATTCAAAAGGGTAAGAAGAAGACTTTTATTATTGCTAGTAATTGTCATCCACAAACTATTGATATATGTAAGACAAGAGCTGATGGATTTGAGCTTAAGGTTGTGGTGAAAGATCTTAAGGATATTGATTACAAATCTGGTGATGTTTGTGGTGTTCTTGTTCAGTATCCTGGTACTGAAGGTGAGGTTTTGGATTATGGTGAGTTTATTAAGAAGGCTCATGCTAATGAGGTTAAAGTTGTTATGGCAAGTGATCTATTGGCATTGACTGTGTTGAAGCCTCCTGGTGAGTTTGGAGCTGATATTGTTGTTGGTTCAGCTCAGAGATTTGGTGTTCCAATGGGTTATGGTGGTCCTCATGCTGCTTTCTTGGCTACTTCACAAGAGTATAAGAGGATGATGCCTGGAAGAATCATTGGTGTTAGTGTTGATTCTTCTGGAAAGCCAGCTTTGAGGATGGCTATGCAAACTCGGGAGCAGCATATCCGTAGGGATAAGGCTACTAGCAACATTTGCAC
>Ga0099826_10003897_pt1 | contig 10301 bp, 5 predicted proteins | sample Mtrugardesep15_FD_76830 | JGI IMG/M metagenome (GOLD analysis project Ga0099826, IMG submission 76830) | Root nodule microbial communities of legume samples collected from California, USA - M. trunc garden sep15 | ecosystem: Host-associated > Plants > Roots > Nodule | place: USA: California...
ATTTCTAGAAGTCTATTGGTGGGAGCATGGGAACATCTACTTCATTGTTACAAATTCATGGAATTCCTACCAAACAAGAGGAAGAAGAAGGATTATGTGTTCTTTCTGACATATTTTCCACCCTAACGGTGGTTGAGACGTCAAGCTTAATGACGTAAAAGAAAGCGCTTGATGGGAGGCAACCCATATGTTTTTTTTTTTTTTTATGTTTATTTATTTTGCAGTTATTTTTATTTAGTAAAAAAAAAGCAAAAAAAGAAAAATGAAAATGAAGAAAAAAAACCAAACAAAAAAAAAAGTGAAAAGATTGAAAAAAAATAAATTAAAGTCCACATCAATTTCTTTTTCAATTATTTGTTTTTTTTGTCAGATGTCAGATGGACAAAAAAAAAATCAAAGTCCACATCAATTTCTTTTTCGATTAACATTTTGATTGAAAAGCCTAATGATTTTATATAGTTAAATATTGATTTTCTATAAATTGAATCTTGAAAATTAATTAGTATGATTCATGTGTATCTATCTTTCTCTTAGTAATTTTCATTTTGATGTTGGAATTGTGTTGTTGCGTTTCATCGCAAGGAACTGTACGTTTGGGTAAAATGTTATTAGTAAATTTTAGGGTCTGATCATTAATGTTAGCATTTGTTAAGCTTGGACAAAAAAACACAAACCGGCCCAATCCGGCCGATCTGCGTGGCCTGTTAAGCTTCAGGCGGAAGAACTGGGTAAAACGGGTGAGGCGGTTTAAGGAAACCCGGGTAAAGTAAGGTATTGTCGGGCGGTTATGGGTGAACTATCCGCAGCCAGAGATAAACCGAAACTGACCACCCATTACAAATATAATTACTTATTTACTTTATATATTCCTATTATTTACCATTCACACAATAAATATAAATCCAAGCCCAAATAATTGACCAGAGCCAACAAAGAACAACACAACAACATAACCCTAATTGCATTTCATCTCAGATTGTCTGTGCGGCTGCTTCATTTCCTCTCTCTCTCTCTTTGATCAAAGCTTCACCAACTCTATCCACGACATGAGTTTTTTCTTTTCCGATAAATCAATCTCTTGAAAACGAAAACCTTATCATGAGTTCTTTCTTTTCTTTTCTTCTTTTATTCGTTTTAATTTTTTTATCGATCCTTCTTCTTATATACACTCAAATTAATTCAGTTTCTGGTTTAAATCTTTCTGGATCTGAACTTTTTTTGTTGATTTTCTTGAACACTTAACCCAATCTAAACCACCCATTTATCCGTCAAATATGCCAAATTGAATCCGTCGTGACCAAAGGTCTGAAATGGATGGGAATGGATCTTAATATTTCAACCGTCGATTTACTCGGTTCCGAATTTTAAGCCCAAATTTTAACCGAGCCCGACTATTGTCCACCCCTAGTATCTCTGGATGTTTGGTAGAATGGTGAGATTGAAAAGTTATGCATAGCCATCATGATTTTATGAAGCTACAAATTGTAGCTATTCCAAAAATCACGGTGAGTTTTAAAAATCACGTTGAGCCACCGTAATTTTGTGTACCTACAACGTGTAGCTATCGCCAAACCCTAGGTGGCTCATTTTGTTTTTTGTCAATTTCAGTGTACATCCAACATTATCAATAAGTTGAAGAACTCCGAAAGAAGTTTTGAGTTCAACCTTTCAAAATTAATAATAACCACTAATTTATTGATGAGCAGAGAGATGTTGAAGAAATTTTAGTGTTCAAATCATAGAAACTAAAATAATCACTAATTTACTAACATTTTATTTTCTATTTTTATTGGTACTCTTTTTTGAACAAGCAAAAATGGTATATACTAACACTGACAAGCAATCTCTTCAGCACAAGGTGTACCAAAGAGACAACAAAGAATTTACAAAAAGTCAGTACCTGGATACAGATACAAATCAGCCAATTACCAAACAAACAACGGGACTCGACCACCACATATGAGTCCCAAATACAAAACGAACATGAGGTAGATAAAGTAAGATCTCTTAGATAAAGTATGATTATGTCATGCATTCAATTGATTAACCCGATTATGGTCTGGTATGTGTTTGTTTTTTTATCCTATTGATATTGTAATCAATTATATATTTCTTATTTGTGATATTAATTGTAATAGTTTGTGCAGGCTGAAATGTGGGTAGATAAAATTAATATGATTAACTTCAGAAGTTGCTTATTCTCTTCATTAAATAAAACTGCAAAATTATGTCGGTAGATTATATTCTACTGACAAAATTTGAAGTTTGATGTGATCTGATTTTGCAAGCCAACAATTTGTATGTGTTATATCTTGTGATGAATCATAAATTATTTTATATCAATCAATATTTGCATATATTGGTGGAATCATGGGTCCTTGATATGAATGTACAATTCGAAAAATTTGTTAATATTCTTCCTATATTCCTTTTGTTTTCCTATTTTTATAGTATAAATTGAAAATTTGTTATATCATACATTCATATCAACTAAATAGAATTGCAAACAATTCATGCCTATCTCGCATGAATGTCAGTGATATGACTATATGTTTTCATATTCTTTCTTTCTCGTGTATATATATTGGTAGCTTATCATCTAATTCGTCATAGTGAGAAACACATACGATTAGTAGATTGGTTAACTTGAAAATTTATTTGACAATGATATTTTTGTTGAAAAATGGTTTGCTCATCTATTTCAGCCTTTTTGGAGTCATAACAAAGCTTGTGATGCAGTCTTGCAGGAACTTCTCCAAATGTAAGATGTTCCTTTTGTTGTTAGTTCTATACAAGTTGACGCCAATGCTCAACCAAGGACAAGGTATACATAAATTATTTGTTTCTCTTTATGCATCTTGACTACTATTTTGTTATCGTGATCTTACGCTGCATATTTTTGGTAAATTGGAAAGCGCTATTCTTTCCTATTCATGTTAAGAAATTGCAATTTACGTAACTTATGTAGTTATCACACTAAAACAATCTTCTCTATTTACTTTGGTCTGATGACTTGAAACTCTGACTAGTCTGATGAAATCAGAATAATTTTTTTTTTGGGCCCTATGAGTAAAAAACACGTTTTGGGCCTTGTAGCATACATAGGATTAGAAATTCACGATAGCATCAATAGCACATGAGTAACATATACACACTCTGCCTCCCTCTCTCTCTCTCTCTCATGTTAGGCAATCTATCTCACTCTCTCTCTCTCTCTCTCTCTCTCTCTCTCTCTCTCTGTAGTTGATTTTCAATGTTACTGTCTCATTTTGTACCAAGTACTAAGATACTACCTTTTTGATGAACTTTTTGTGTTTTTTTATTTTACAACTTAGAGATCTAAAAGGGGGATTTTAACTTGTTAAAAAAGGCACAAAAAATTCATTAAAAAAGTGGTATCTTAGTACTTGGTACAAAATGAGACAATATCATTGAAAAGAAGCTGGAGGGAGAAAGAGATAGAAAGAGTGAGAGAATTTGTCTTATGTGAGAGTGGAAGAGAGAGTGTGTTACTCATATGCTATTATGTTGTCATGAATATTTTCCTAATGTATGCTACATGGCAGAATTTTATTTTTTTTACTTACAAGGCCCAAAACTTGTGATTTTGGAATATATTTGACGTAGTTACAACTTCAAGCCATTGGACCATAGGATATTGTTTTAATGAGTGAAACCGACGTTGAAATTAAAACCGTCCAATCTCAAATAAATATTTGAGATCTATTACTACTTCACAGGGCAAAAATAGCACGGTCAAGATTGTATAATTAAAATGAGGCATCATCGACTCTTCCTTCATTCAGAATTTTTTTTCCATGACTAAGTAAAAGCACAAAAAACCGTTACTTTTAAGATTGGACGATCTATATTTCAACCTCGGTTTTATGCATTAAAACAATCTTCTATGATTACTTTGGTCGGATGGCTCGCAACTAGTCTTATGAAATCCAAATCATTAGTTTCAGGCCTCGTGAGTAAAAAACAGTTTTGGGCTTTGAAGCCGAGGGTAAGAAATTCATGATGGCATAAGTAGCACATGGGTAGCGCGCACTCTCTCTCTCTCTCATGTTTGGCAATCTATCTCTCTCTTTCTACCTGATTTTCAATGTTCTTGTCTCATTTTGTACCAAATACTAAGATACCACATTTTTGATGAATTTTTGTTCCATTTTTTACAACTTAAAGATCTCTAATTTTGTGTCTCATTTACTCAAAGCAAAAAGGGGATCTCTAATTTGTTAAAAAAAAGGCATAACAAATTGATTAAAAAGGTTGTATCTTAATACTTGGTACAAAATGAGACAATAACATTGAAAATGAGCTAGAGGGAGAGAGTACGGGAAATTGTCTTATGTGAGAAAAGGATTAGAGAGAGTGTTACTCATGTGTTATTTATGTTGTCATGAATTTCTTTACCTATGTATGCTACAAGGCCTAAAACTTTTTTTACTCATAAGGCCCAAAACTTGTGATTTGGATTTCATTTGACGCAATTACAACTTCGAGTCATTCGATCAAAGGAAACAAAGGAGATTGTTTTAATGCGTGAAATCGAGGTTGAAATCTAAAACGCCCAATCTTAAATAAATAGTTGAGATCTATTACTACCTCAAATTGGGCAAAAATACCACAACAGTCTAATGAAAATGAGGCATCATTGTCTCTTCCTTCATTCGGGAAAGTTTTGCCATGACTAAGTAAAAATACAACCATGTTATTACTTTCAACACCCCTATTGAAAATACCCCTATTTACTTTTAAGATATGTTTGATTTCCTCAATTGGTTTTTGTAGCTATTGCAATAGAACCAACTTCTTTTGTCAATACCCAAATATGAAATCAACAACAGTAATTATCAAATGTAATGGACAAAAGCCTTCAATCATATATACTTACTAACATAGTAATAACAATTTAATAAACCAACGCACATGTTCCCTTCATTCAAATTACAATTCAATGGGGAAAAAAAATAGGAAACTCAGCTTTGTTTATTCATTGCCAAGTAGAGTAGAAAGTATTACAAGATTGAATGCAAAATTCTCAAAAATGAAGAGTGATTAAACATGAACAATACTAGGAATTTAAACAATATACCAAGTCTTTTGGAAAAGAGAAAAGGTTTTGAAAATGTTTTCGGTATGGGCCGATGAAAGTGGTAGAGGATGGGGGAGGGTTGGGGGTGCCAACATAATTGGGATGTCCGCTTCTCCTCTTGATGCTTTCCTCACTCTTGATTCATCAGAAAGAAATAAAAAAAGGGCCAATGGAATAACTGTCAAAGAGGCCTATGATACCGGGGCACACAGACTTTTGGTGCATAACTAGCATGGTATGTAAAACCAAGCGGTGAACAATCAGAAGATCGTAGCGAGCTTATGGTGCACAACCAGCAGAGCCCACGGACCTATGTTTCACAACTAAGGGTCCATGACACAAATTGGATTTTAGACTCTCCAGGGCATGATAGATTTCAAAGTAATGGTACCGTGTTGCATTTTATAGATGGACAAATTGTTGTGTTCTAGTCAATGGTGTTAATGTAATGAAGTCATTTAATACAACTTGATTCTTGGCCTTGTTGCACTTTTTGTGCATTTGAGGTTTGTGGACAATTTTTAAATATAACACCAAATCCAACTTTCTACAGAGAAGTGTCTTTGAAATGCTTGAATTTTTTAATTGTGGGATATGCTCTAGCAATTAAATATCTTAGTGTTGAATATTACATTTTTATAATATATTTACATATCAGTGATGATTAATAAGATTCTCACTCACTCATGTTTATATATACGTGGGATCAGTAGGAGTGTGTATATAATATTATATATGTTAAAACAATATGGTATTTATCCATTCTGATTTCATTCTATTAGACTGTGGGATATATACAAGAGGATCCTCCATTGCTTCCTACAATTACTGCTATCTATGTGCCTGCTAACATCAATTTTCAATGAATACTGATATTCCTATCAATGCTAAAGATATGGTACTTACAAATATTTACATTCCTATTTAAGACTTTCTAAATATAATCTAATACCCCCCCCTCCTAAGTTGGAGCATGAAGGTTTTGAATGCCCAACTTGTTAGCAAGGAACTCAAACTGTGATTTTCCCAATTCCTTTGTGAATATATCAGTGAGTTGTGTGTGAGTAGGAACATAGGATGTTTGAACATTGCCTTTAAGTATTTCATCTCTGACAAAATGACAATCCACTTCAACATGCTTAGTGCGCTCATGGAATATAGGATTTTTGGCGATGTGCAACGCTGCCTGACTATCACAATGAAGACTCATGGGTTTGGAACGTAGAATACCAAGACTGGACAAAATTCCCTTGATCCATTTTAACTCACAGGTAGTAGCGGCCATTGATCTATACTCTGCTTTAGTTGACGAGCGAGACACAATATGTTGTTTCTTCGTCTTCCAAGAGATTGGAGAGCTACCAAGCAACACTAACCACCCTGTAACAGATCGTCTATTTAATGGGCAGCCTGCCCAATCTGAATCACACCATCCATAGAGTTGCAAGTCACATGAACGATTGAGTAAAATTCCTTGTCCTGGATTACCTTTCAGATAGCGTACGACTCTTAGTGCAGCTTCCCAATGTTCTTCCCTTGGTTGTTACATGAATTGTGAGAGAGTATGAACACTATATGACAGCTCAGGCCTAGTGAAGCATAAGTATATTAGTTGGCCTACCAGGCGTCTATATTGCTCTGTATTTTCAAGAAAGCATCCATTAGCCAATGGCAATCGATGGTTCTGTTCTAACAATATGCTAGCAGGCTTAGCTCCAAGGAGTCCAGACTCAGAGATAATGTCAAGAGCATACTTATGTTGACAAAGATAAATCCCGGTGGGACTTCTAGCAACTTCAACCCCTAAAAAATACTTCAAGACACCTAAATCTTTCATGTGAAAGCATGTGCTTAAGTAGTTTTTAAACCATCGAATGGGAGTAGGATGACTTCCAGAGACTATGAGGTCATCAACATAAACAAGGACCACAAGTTGAACTTCATCATGTTGTAGAGTAAACAAAGAATAGTCAAGATATGATTGTTTGAATCCATATTTCTTCAATGTAGCGGATAATTTGGCAAACCAATATCGTGGTGCTTGCTTTAATCCGTAAAGTGATTTGTGCAACTTACATACCTTGTTGGGTTGTTGCACATGAAATCGAGGAGGCATCTTCATAAACACTTCTTCGTGAAGCTCACCATGAAGGAATGCATTATGCACATCCATTTGATGTAGCTCCCATTCTCTCATCGTTGCTACTGCCAAGACAATACGCACTGTCACCATTTTTACAACATGTGCAAACATTTCCGTGTAGTTAACTCCTTCGACTTAATGGTTTCCCAAGATTACAAGTCGTTCCTTAAATCTTTCCACCATTCCATCTGAGTGATACTTAATTCGATACACCCATTTTTAGCCAAGAGCCTTCCTACCCGGTGGAAAACTTTGCACTTCCCATGTTTCGTTTGTTTGAAGAGCTTGTATTTCTTCTTGCATGGATGTTCTCCATCTCTCCTCTTTGACTGCTTCATGAAAATAGGCCGGTTCTTTTTCTGTAGTAATGGCTGCAAGGAAGTTTTTGTGTGGTAAAGAAAATTTGTCATAGTTCACGTAGTGTGCTAAAGGATAAGGTGCACCTGGATTATGTGTGAGAGAAGATGAACATTAGGAAGGGCTCAACTTCTGGATGGTGTTAGTGACATAACCATGCAAACGAGTAGATGGTTGTTTGACTCGGTGCCCCCGTCCTAATTGCTCACCTTCGTCCTGTGTGCTCTAAACTTGAATTATTGGGGACACATCACTGAATTCGTGCAGAACAGGTTCTATATCATTGGAACTTTGCTCATCTTGCATTTGCCCCCTCACTTCAGTACTTGTCTAATTTTCTGGTTCAAACACTGTTTCGATGAATTCACCACTGCCACTCCTATCATTAACATCAATACCATTAGTATTTGGCATAACATTATCGCTTTGTTCTAAAACCTCTTGATCAAAAGGAAATGTTGTTTCAAGGAACTCAATATCTCTTGATACAATAAATTCTTTTGTTTCAAGATCATAAAACTTCCACCCTTTCTTCCCATAAGGGTATCCTACAAACAAGCATTTTCGACTTCTGCTAGCAAATTTATCTCCTTTTCTCCCTTGACTGCATGCATAGCATAATGATCCAAACACTCGTAAACGTTCATAGGAAGGTGCTTGTCCATACAACACTTCGTATGGTGTTTTTCCATATAATACTAAAGTTGGAGTGCGATTAATTAAGTACCCTGCAGCTAATATGCATTCTCCCCAAAATTCAATTAGAAGATTTCCTTGAAACTGCAATGCTCGTGCTACAGTTAGAATGTGACGATGCTTTCTTTCCACTCTTCCATTTTGTTGTGGTGTACCGGTACAAGAAGTTTGAAACATGATACCTTGTTCGAGGAAATAACCCTTCTTACATGTGAACTCCGTCCCATTGTCACTTCTAACAATTTTAACTCTTATGTTATATTGTCTTTCAACCATGGCGAAGAAGTTTATCAGTGTGCGTGTTACCTCTTTCTTATCAATTAACAAAGATATCCACACAACTCTTGAGCAATTATCCACAATTGTTAAAAAATATGAAGCACCACAAGAAGAAGGAGTTCTATATGGTCCCCATAAATCACAATGAATGAGTTCAAATACATCAACAACCTTGTGATCACTTAAAGTGAACTTTTCTCTATTTTGTTTAGCCCGTTGACATACTTCACAGGCTTTATTTATTGACTCGCTAATTTTTCCACAATTAACACTAGGTAGTAACTTGATAGTCTTCAAAGAAGGATGTCCCATGCGCTTGTGCCACAGTTCTAATTGATTCACACAACTGGTTTTGAATGCTCTCACGTTTGGGATCTCTTGGAAGAAATAGAGTCCATCCCTTTGCTCACCAACACCAATCACCATCTTCGAAGTGTGGTCTTGTATAATACACAAATCAGAAGTGAATTGAAAAATACAATTTGATTCATCAATCAACTGTGATACTAATATTAAATTGCAATTTAGGCTAGGAGCATAAAGCACAGTTTTTAGCTTTAAACCCCCGTCAAGTTTTACAGTTCCTTGTTTAGTTGCAGTGACACTTTGTCCATCTGAAAGTCCAACGAGACAACTAAATATATCTCGTGATTCAGATAACTTCTTTAAACTACCTGTCATATGGTTTGATGCTCCAGCGTCAATGATCCATGTGCCAAGTTTATTCTTAATTGTCACTCGTGCACTTGTATTTGACTTTGATTTCTTCAGGAACTCCGCCAATGCCTGCCGTTGCTCATCGGTTAAACATGTTTGTCCAGAATTTTCGGGTGCGAAACTAGTACCAACAAAAGCACTAGCACATGTTCCTACAGTTTGTGCAACATTGGCGCGCACCATTTTTCCATGTCCTGCATAGTTTCCAGTTTGATGTAGTCTAATGCAGTCCTTTGGTTGCTTCCTCGTTCCATCAACAAAACCCCGTTTTCTTCTCGCCATCATGGACGTTTGCATAGCTCGAACCCATTCCTCACAATTTTCACCTTGCGGGTGCACCTGCGCAATCACACTTCTAGGATTTTGATTGGAATGTAGATCATAAATTAATGGGTTTATGTTGCCAAGATCAGACTTTAATTGCTCTAATTTGGCATTTGTGTCAAGTTTTGGTTTCTCTTGTTTTTCTCCCTTAGTAGCCGCCAAGTATGTTTTTCCCTAGGGTTCTATTCTATGGCTCTGATACCATGTTAAAACAATATGGTATTTGTCCATTCTGATTTCATTATATTAGACCGTGGCATATATACAAGAGGATCCTTCATTGCTTCCTACAATTACTCCTATCTATGTGCCTGCTAACATCAATTTTCAATGAATACTGATACTCCTATCAATGCTAAAGATATGGTACTTACAAATATTTACATTCCTATTCAAGACTTTCTAAATATAACCTAATAATATATTACGAGTTCTAATGAGAAATCACATTGTTTATATATACATGAGATCAATAGAAATGTGTACACAATATTATAAACATAAAGTTTAATTTTTTTAATCATTGTCATATAGTCTTATGCACACTATAAAGTATGACATAGCCTAAAAGATGTTAATGTTTAGTCTTATTCGATTATATTAAGATATATATTATAATTCTTTTAATCTCAATAGGCATAGAAATCGGACGTTTAAGTCAATTTTGTTGGAAAATGCACAATC
>Ga0099826_10003898_pt1 | contig 10300 bp, 6 predicted proteins | sample Mtrugardesep15_FD_76830 | JGI IMG/M metagenome (GOLD analysis project Ga0099826, IMG submission 76830) | Root nodule microbial communities of legume samples collected from California, USA - M. trunc garden sep15 | ecosystem: Host-associated > Plants > Roots > Nodule | place: USA: California...
ATCTTTCTTTTTCTTTTTCTTTTTCTTTCTCCTATGGCCAGAATGAAGACCAATTCCAACAACCTGAACAATCAACCTCTTATCCTTCATTGCAATTAGTCGCTTGCACAATCAAACACCGTTTAGTATTTGTTAGAATTTTCAAATTCAATTTATTTTTTCAAATTAGCCTCCCCGAGATGTCTTTCAAACTTCAAATTTAATTGATTGAAAAAAAAAATAGTAGCAAGACAAACCAAACATTACATGCAATGAATTTGTAGTTTCCTGGAGACGAGTGGCGAAAGCCAGATGCTCCATCGAGAAAGAGAATGTACAACATTTTGTTTGAATGACATAACAACATTATTGATCCTAATGTATTTGCATTGCCCTATTCGACCGCTAGAAGTCTATAACTAGTTTATTGAATGACTGAATCAGTACACTAAAGAAGCATGTTATTCCAAGTCAAATAATAAGCAAATAGGATAGCCGTTGTCTTTTTCTAAACCAAGTCAACAAGATAACCAAGTCAGTCTCATAAAACCATAAATAATGACTAATGAACACTTGGATTAAAGTTTAGAAAAAAACATCATTTGCATCCTAAAACAATACATGTATTTTTTACAAATATCATAACATGTGATAGCACAATCATGCCTTTTGTACAAAATTCATTATTTTCAATTGTACTCTTCATCAAAAGCCTCCATGAGTCACCACTCGAGAACGAGAGTACTTGTTGAATCATCATTTACGATCTTTATTTTTTCTCTCACCGTTTAAAATTTGCACACCTATATAAAATAACTCAGATATCATGTAACATGCCTAAAATTGTAATAAGTCAAGGTCGGAATACCCATCAACGTGAAGATACACGACATACTTTATTAAGAAACGTGCTCATCGTTGAACTATTCACCATCAGAAGTTAGTAACACACTGACTATAAATACACTATTATATTGTCATGCGAATCATAATGAAACTAGCAAGAATCGCATTGATTTAACTCTCTACATTTTTTGGTCAACTTTCCTTCACTTTTTATTCTTCTTTACTTTTTACTTTTAGTGTTGTTTAATACATTTTGAGCCTATTCATCTCCCAAATTTATTTATATTTCATAAACTTATCTCCCAAACTTGAATCACAAGAATGTATTAGATATATTAATTTTTTTAATGTTTGAATTTAACCTTTCTAAAAGTTTGAATTTGACTTGTTTAATTATCTCCCAAACTTGAATCACAAAAACATGTCTAACCTGAAAAGCTAACTGAAACATATTTCCAACAAGCAAAACAAATTTATTGCCAAAAGATTTATATAGGACACACCAACCAATATACATAAGCGGTGTACGATTTGACTTTTATCAAAATCACCTCTAATTACACGGAATTATATTATTTTGAATATCCCATATATTACGATAGGGAGCCTTCTAATTTTTTTACCAAACTCCATCACCAGCAAGCTTGTAAAATTTTAATCGCATGAGCTCATTTATTGTAGTCAGAGTGCTGGGCAGAGACATGTTTATGAACTAGTTCAATTAAATAACTTCAGTCGATTGAAAAAGAGATAAAATCAAACCTCTCTACAAGGATTAATACAATTGTATTTGAGTATTGTCCCTAAAGAAACTTCATTGAATGATACTGTGATCGACATATATATCGGTTAAAATTCACAAACCATCGACATATTAAGATTACCTTTTATGTTTAAAGTGTAATGATGTCACAAATATATATTGTTTGCTAAATTGTTATGTGTTACTTTCATTTTTTTTATGAACCAACTTTAACTATATATTGTTTATGTTTTATTAACTGTGTTTGGAAACCGATAATGCGTCCTAACGCACATTTGATGCGAAAATTCTAAAGTTAATATACCAAGTTTATGCGTTGCCGTGATTCTCAACGTGATTTTGTCCAAATTGACTAAACATTTTTTTTAGAGAACATGACGATTTTGTTTAATCAATTTCTTATAAAAAAAAGTATCAATGCTCATTTTATACTATTTTTTTCTTTGACCAATATTTCTTCAGCTTGTTAATAAAGTGGAACTAGATCATCTCAGATGATAGAATGGTCCACCGCAAATCTTGATCGTTCAAACACCGTTGACGATACATGACAGCACAAACAAACAATTTAGTTCAACATATATCATCAAACAACATGACAAAACAGACAAAAGATGACATGTCCCAATAAAGTAAATTCGACCTTGAGGAAAAAATACATATTAAATGATACATGATAAAAACATTTGAGGATAAAAAATTTGGTGATATTTTTTAAAGGCTTAATTGCACTTTTGGACCCCTATCTTTCCAAAAGTTGCGGTTATAGACCCCTAACTAATTTAAATACAAAACAGCCCCTTATGTTTTGATTCTTTAGCAGTTTTGGACCCACATGACAAAAAAAATAAAAAAAATTGACACGTGGCACCTCATTTAGGGTGCCACGTCAGCGTTGACCGAGTCAACAATGGACTGTGGGTCCAAAACTGCCAAAGAATCAAAACATAGGGGGCTGTTTTGTATTTAAATTAGTTATGGGTCCATAACCGCAACTTTTGAAAAGATAGGGGTCCAAAAATACAATTAAGTCTTTTTTAAATGATTAATAATGAAATTTAAGACATTTATAGGATAAAAAATCCTTTGTCAAAAAAAGGATAAAAAACTTTTTAAACCCCCCGAAACAAACTCATTTCAAAAAATAAATAATACTATTAGTAGTATTTATTTTGACTGAAATCTCACGCTATTATTTGAAATTGAAACGTTAATTTGAACGAGGATTTGCAACATTATTTTTTATTTTTTTATTATTTCAGTACTTTTTAGACCGGAAATTTTGCCCGCCACTCTGAAATTTACGAAACCCACCCCAAAACCCTACATCGCCGTTTATTCTCTCACTCTTAAAACTCTCTCTCTCTCTCTCTCTCTCTATAACTGTTTCTCTCTCTAGTTTCACGAAAGAGTGTTTGAATTTGATTCCACCGCTCTCTCTCTCTCTCTCATCGGTGTTGGAATGTCGTGGGAAGACGAGATTGTGATTCGTGACGTCACCAACGCCGGCCTCGTTGTCAGTGATCGAATTGGCCGTGAAGTTTCTTCTCAGCTCGACCTCGAAGAATCTCTTGAAGCTTCTCGATATGCTAGTCATCCTTATTCTACTCACCCTAGAGAGGTACCTTTCATTTTAGATTCAATTCTATTTTCCATGTGATTTTACTTTTGATTTATTCAATGTTCATAAGGCAAAGTTCAAATATCTAATTCAATTTTAAATTTAATGAAATTGCTATATGTAATTTGGGTACATTACAGCTTATAGGGTTTAAGAGAGTGATACAATAATATTATTAGGTTATAGGGTGTGTGGTGAGCATAATTAGGTCATGTTTGGATAAACAGCTTAATTTGCAGCTTATAGCGTAAGTGTTTATCATGATAAGTGCTTATGTATAAACTATTTATATAACAAAAGGTAAATAAAGTTAAATTGTTGTTGTATAAGCTATAAGCTGTTTTCATAAGCTATTGTTTCGTGGACAACTTAAGAAAATAAGCTAAAAGGAACATATGAACATGACATAAGCTGTTTTTATAAGTTCTCCCAAATAGTCTAAAAATGCGTAGATAAGTTCAAATAAACCAATCCAAACAGCTCCTTAGTGAGCTTGTGGTTCAGTTTTCCGCGTTTTCTCTGTTTGATTGCATTTGGCTGTTGTTGTTTCAGTGGCCCCCTTTGGTTGAGGTAGCGAATACATGGGAGTTGCCTCCTGTTCTTATTGAAAGATACAATGCGGCTGGTGGGGAAGGAACTGCTTTTTGTGGAATATTTCCTGAAATACGTAGGGCATGGGCGTCAGTTGACAATTCTTTGTTCCTCTGGCGTTTTGATAAGTGGTAAGTACCGTGATGATGATGAGTTTAACTTCATTTAGTTTAAAGGCTGAGACTGGACACGTCCGATGTTTTGTTTAAGTTGCCTCCTATATTTTCTTGTTAGGCAGTTCAAGAAGCTTATGTTTATTAGTGAACTCTTTTCCCCCTTTTTATTAATACCCCATTAATTAAGATTCCTTATGTTTCCTTTTACATTATCAATGGTCTGCATTTGTGACAATAGAACCCCATAGACTGTTTCATAAATTCTTACTTGGGTGTTTCTAGCCGGTCCTCTGTAATAGTTTAAGATACTAGTCTGAGTAATTGCTGTATCATTGTTGCTGGGGAATTTCTGACTAAGCATTTAGTTTAGAAAAAAGATTTAACCCCCCATAAATATTTTTAGATAAAATTAAAAATACTATTTCTGTGAGTTCTGTTTTTTGATTGTATAACTTATATGTCTGTTATATAATTACTCTGGCTATCTGATCATTAATGTAAATAATTAGGTGAAGGAATGTTTTAGGTGACTAAAATTTGTTTCGACTGTTGTATACTACTTTATTTCTTATTTAGTTGAACCAATATTTTAAATGTGCTAATGTACTTCGAATCTAACACTGCTGCTTCCTTAGGGATGGTCAGTGTCCTGAATATAGTGGCGAGGAACAAGCTATTTGTGCTGTTGGTCTTGCAAAATCAAAGCACGGTGTTTTTGTTGAAGCTATCCAGTATCTTTTAATCTTAGCAACCCCTGTTGAGGTATTGGCCATCTATTTTTTAATTCACTTCAAACGAATTGTGTACTAAAATATTGTGCTTCTGAAGTTGTTCATTGTGTTTCGACAAGGTAAATTGCTTATTTTTTACCCGAGCAACATCATTTGTGTTAGTTTGGATTAGGAACTAAAGTCTCACATTGAAAAAAGATAAGATCTGAAAATAGTTTATAAAAAGTGGCACCCCTTACCTTACAAGCCGGTTCTGTAAGGACAAGTTAGTCTCGATATAAAAACCTATATTGATTCATATTGACTAGGGCTGTCCACCACATTATCCTAATATCAAGCCCAATAGTGTTGAGCATGAGACGTGTATTGGGAAAAACCTATGTCTCAGATTGAAAATAGTTAAAGTCTGAAAATAATTTATAAACAGCTGTATCCCTCACATTACAAGCTGATTTTGCAAGGACGAGTTAAACTCAATATAGAAACCTAATAAGGTTGCCATTTCTACTAAACAATGATAATTTTTTTGAGTTGAACACTGTTCCTTTCATTGGTTGAAGTGCTATATCTTCTTTATTCTCAAGTCTTATAATTGAATGCCATATGCAGTGTTGTATGAAATTGAATTGTGGGTGGGATAAAAGCTAACGAGAAATTAAACTTACTGTCACAGAAAATGTTACAATGGATAAGTGGACAGTGGTTTCACAAGACAAAATAGAATTAGAAATACAACCATTAGTGGAAAATTTGGTGTACTCTCTTATCACGATGATAGTAGAAATGTAGAAGTTCGTCTTAAGTGGCTTGGTCATGTATGAAGGATACATGTAGAAACACTTGTAAGAAAAGTATACATATGTAGAATAGTCCAATAATTATAGGTAGAGAGAGCACAGTGAAATTTATAGACCAATCCAGTAAGAGAGATTTAAAGGTAATTAGTCTTTTTTGGACCAAATGCATCATAGGATTTTATGAGGTCAATTGATTCATGTAGCTGACTCCACCTAGTGATAAAAGACCTGGTTGTTATTGTCTGAACTCCTGATAGAGAATATATCAACCTGTTTTTATGTGATTTTCTTTCTGTGGTTGAATAGTACCTTGGTTGGAATTGAGCAAAAGATAGTTACTTTCCCTAAAGTTCTCCAATAGCATTGTTAAAGATCATTAGTAATTGGTTAGTCTTCTTTCTGACTTATTCATGCCCTCATTTTTGTACCAGTCCATGGTGTTGCGATAAAGGGTTAGATTTCGAGTACAGGAGACTGATAGCTGGTTCCTTTTACAAGTTAATAGAATTAATAGTATAGGTACCAAGTACACTTTAGAAAGGGAGGGTAATTTAGCTAATGTTAAGGCTACTATTTTCTCTGCGGGATTATTCAAGCTTGACGACAGCATTTTAATGGTTAACCATGATTTCCTTTATAAATGAATAAATTTATTAAAAAATCAGGGTAAATAGAAGGAAATAATTAGGATTTTGATAATTTCTCCAGAAGATAAATAGAGTACAGAAACTAATATTATCAAATTAACAAGGTCTTTGAGTCTTGTTTATGTCCTTTGGAGAGAATCACCTGAAATAGAAAATCCAGCAGCATATTGGTATTCTTCTGTAGTTTATAAATAGTTATTTCGCAAGATTTTTAATACTTGTGTGGTGATTTTGTTAGTTATTCACTACATGCTGCTAAGGTTTCCATGAGAACATCTTACAAGATCCTTTTATCCACCAATTAAAGGGTTTTAGGTAGCAAGTTTTCTTTAAACCAGTGCAGTATGTTCTTTTCAGACCTCCATGTGAGGGAATTACCGTTTCTTACCCCATTCTTTTTATCAGTTAATTTTAGTTGGAGTATGCTGCTCTGGAGGAGCAGATGGCTCAGATCCATTTGCAGAAGTTTCGTTACAGCCATTGCCAGATTATACAATACCATCCGATGGGGTTACGATGACATGTGTGGCATGTACCGATAAGGGCCGCATTTTCCTTGCTGGTCGTGATGGCCACATATATGAGCTTATTTATTCAACTGGCTCAGGATGGCAAAAGCGCTGCAGAAAAGTATGCGTCACTGCTGGTTTAGGAAGTGTAATTTCAAGGTACTTTGTGCTTTTTTAATCTTTTGTGGTATATTATTACTAAATGCACTACTCATTTTCATTTTTGTTTTAGAATAGTATGTTTATTTTGCAAATGATATATAAGCCCGCTCACACACAACACATGCAGTCACCTCATTTTTGCCGGTAAATGTTTATTTGCCAATTCCGTAGTAACTTGTATTAGCTGTTATTTGCAGATGGGTCATACCAAATGTATTCAATTTTGGAGCTGTTGATCCTGTTGTTGAAATGGTTTTTGACAATGAGAGACAGATATTGTATGCACGGACTGAAGAGATGAAGCTTCAGGTTTATGTTCTTGGACCAATTGGTGATGGGCCATTAAAGAAAATTGCTGAAGAAAAGAATCTTGTCAATCACAAAGATGCACATCATGGAGGTAGACAATCAAGTGGATCAAGAGTATCAAGTCGATCACCGAAGCCATCTATTGTTTGCATCTCACCCTTATCTACCCTTGAATCGAAATTGCTACATCTTGTTGCCGTTTTATCAGATGGCAGAAGGATGTACCTATCCACCTCTCCTTCCAGTGGAAGCCTGAATGGATTCAACACCAGCCATCACAAGCCTAGTTGTTTAAAGGTTGTCACAACAAGGCCTTCTCCTCCTTGGGGTGTTAGTGGCGGTCTCACCTTTGGAACCATGGCTCTTGCTGGTAGACCTCAAAATGAGGATCTCTCATTGAAAGTCGAGGCAGCCTATTATTCTGCTGGAACTCTTATCCTTTCTGATGCATCACCTCCAACTATGCCTTCACTCCTTGTTTTAAACAGGGATTCGAGCACTCAGTCCTCACCATCAGGAACTCTAGGAACAGGTACTAGGAGTTCCCGGGCATTACGGGAAACTGTATCTTCTTTACCAGTTGAAGGACGAATGCTTTCTGTGGCCGATGTTTTACCTCTACCAGATACTTCAGCTACTGTTCAGTCTCTATACTCAGAAATTGAGTTTGGTGGTTATGAGAGCTCAATGGAATCATGTGAAAGGGCGTCTGGCAAACTGTGGGCAAGAGGAGACCTCTCAACCCAACATATACTGCCAAGGAGGAGGATTGTCATCTTCAGCACCATGGGCATGATGGAAATTGTTTTTAACAGGCCATTAGACATTTTGAGGCGGCTATTAGAGTCCAATTCCCCAAGATCAGTTTTAGAAGATTTCTTCAATCGTTTTGGTGCCGGTGAGGCGGCTGCGATGTGTTTAATGCTAGCTTCGAGGATAGTACATTCTGAAAACTTTATCAGCAATGTTATTGCAGAGAAGGCAGCTGAAGCTTTTGAGGATCCAAGACTTGTTGGCATGCCACAACTTGAAGGCAGTAATGCATTATCAAACACAAGAACAGCTGCTGGTGGATTTAGCATGGGCCAGGTTGTTCAGGAGGCTGAGCCTGTTTTTTCAGGTGCACATGAAGGGCTCTGTTTGTGTTCATCTAGATTACTCTTTCCTCTATGGGAACTACCTGTAATGGTTATAAAAGGAAGTTTAAGTGCTTCAGGCACTTCATTTGAAAATGGGGTAGTTGTATGCAGACTATCCATCGGGGCTATGCAAGTCCTTGAACACAAACTTCGATCTTTAGAAAAATTCTTAAGATCTAGAAGGAACCAGAGGAGAGGACTCTATGGTTGTGTAGCAGGATTAGGAGATGTAAGTGGTTCCATTCTATATGGTGGTGGTTCTGCATTGGGTGCTGGTGACCGAAGTATGGTAAGAACCTTGTTCGGTGCATATTCCAAAAATATGGAGTCCAATGGCGGTGGAGCCGCAAATAAAAGGCAAAGGTTGCCATACAGTCCTGCAGAATTAGCCGCCATGGAGGTGGGCCTATATTGCTAAATTTTCGCACTGATGTTATTTTTAAAGCTATTGGTTTAGGTTCTCACTTCTGTTTGTTGTGCCACAGGTGAGGGCAATGGAGTGCATTAGGCAGTTGCTCCTTAGATCTGGTGAAGCTCTCTTTTTGCTTCAACTTCTCTCACAGCATCATGTCACTCGTCTGATTCAAGGATTTGATGCTAACCTTCAACAAGCCCTAGTTCAGTTAACATTCCATCAACTAGTTTGTTCTGAAGAGGGTGACCGTCTTGCTACAAGGCTTATATCTGCTCTAATGGAGGTAGAACATTGTTTAGGCAATCCATGAAATAATTTTTATCTTCAAAAGTTTACACGTCAATGGAAGTTCTCTTGAATTTGCTTTATGAACTTATATGATAGTAAGTTTTCTTAACATATTACATTGCTCCAGTATTACACTGGTACAGATGGTAGGGGAACTGTAGATGACATTAGTAAGAGATTAAGAGAGGGTTGCCCAAGCTACTATAAGGAGTCTGATTACAAATTCTTCTTAGCCGTGGAGGCCCTGGAGAGAGCTGCTGTGACTATAGATGATGAGGAAAAGGAGAGTCTCGCGCGGGAGGCATTGAATGCCTTAAGCAAAGTTCCAGAGTCTGCAGACTTACGTACTGTTTGCAAACGTTTTGAGGATTTAAGGTATATAGTTTTGTTACCTGGCCCTTCTCCATTTCTGTGAAAACTGAATATTATATTTCAGAGATAAATGTACAACCACTAATGTGTTTATATATAGGCTATTCTAACCTAATGATCCTGACCAATGACTAATGGGCCAGTTACAAATTAATAATAATAATAATAGTAAAACTTCACTATTTATAACAATTTCCCTGCCATGTATCATCTTTAGTTTTTATGGCCTATGATTAGCATGCCATCAATCTGAACGTCAAACACACTCTCGTATTGCAGGTTTTATGAAGCTGTAGTTTGCTTACCTCTTCAGAAGGCACAGGCTATCGACCCTGCAGGTGATGCTTATAATGATGAAATTGATGCCACAGTCAGAGAACAAGCACTTGCTCAGCGTGAGCAGTGTTATGAAATAATCATCAGTGCTTTGCGGTCTCTTAAAGGTGACCCCTCGCGGAAGGAATTTGGCTCTCCCATTAGATCTGCTTCACAATCTGCACTTGATCCAGCCTCTCGGAAAAAGTATATAAGCCAAATTGTTCAGCTAGGTGTCCAATCACCCGACAGAATTTTCCATGAGTATCTTTATCAGGCTATGATCGACTTAGGTCTTGAGAATGAATTGTTGGAGTATGGAGGCCCTGACCTATTGCCCTTCTTAAAAAGTGCTGGTCGTACACCCATACATGAGGTCGCTTAGTATCCCTTTCTCTCTAATAATTTGTTAATGGCCTAATGTTCACTTAGTCAAAAGCACAAATATTGTGTTTTTGAAATAGTTGTATACATTTTGCATGCAGAAACTACAGACTATTCATGCTTTTCATTACATTTCTTTGAAAAATTTGTATCTTGCTGATCATCTTCGCATTCTTTTGTTTTCCCTATCTGCAGGTTCGTGCTGTGACTGCAACAACTTCTCCAATGGGCCAATCGGGAGCACCTATGTCGTCCAATCAAGTCAAGTACTTTGAACTTTTGGCACGGTATTACGTGTTGAAGCGGCAACACATGC
>Ga0099826_10003901_pt1 | contig 10297 bp, 7 predicted proteins | sample Mtrugardesep15_FD_76830 | JGI IMG/M metagenome (GOLD analysis project Ga0099826, IMG submission 76830) | Root nodule microbial communities of legume samples collected from California, USA - M. trunc garden sep15 | ecosystem: Host-associated > Plants > Roots > Nodule | place: USA: California...
AAATCACAAAACTTAACCTCCAAATTCAGGAAAACATTATAGTGAAATAAATTAGAGGTACTTACATTAGGACCGTCAGGTATCTGAGGAGGCTCCTCCTGAACAGCATCCATGTTTTCGGGGGTTGGATCATCAACATTAGCAACACTTACTGAATTTGACGAAGATGCCTCATCCTGTGCAGGTGGAGTTTCCCTGACATTATGTTGAATTTGAAGATCATAACGGCCCCTTTGTTTTTTTTGTGGTTGTAGTTGTTGTTGTTGCAGTGTTGGAAACTCAATGTCATTCACCTTCTGAGACATTAACTGTTCAAACCTTTTCACCGCTGACTCATCCAAATTACCATTGTCCGTAACTAACAACAAAAAATAACACATAATTCAAATATAACCCAAATAATCAGAAAATTGATGCTACATTATAGACTATAGTATGAAATTAAAATAATATTATAAACTATGGTCTTAAATATAAGCAAAAGATCAATAATTACCGGGTGGTGGATGCTCGGAATGAAATCCAGGATCAATATCTTTGGATGTGATATCAAGAGCATCCATGTTTTCCTTGTCCCTGCCACCAGAATCACGTTCCCTTGTATTATTGCCCCCGCCTCTGCCTGTCGATGTTGGTGCAGTAGGCGTATCTGACTGCAACATTAACATTCATAACATATAGCATTTGATTAAAGGCTTTTCCACTGATAATTAATCATTCATATAAGTTTGTATTTAAAACTTAGTTACCTCAATGATGTGGACCTTATTAATAGTTTATTCAATTCAAATTTGAATAAAATCACAAAACTTAAACTCCAAATTCAGGAAAATATTACAGCAAACATTAAATTATACTAAAATTAATTAGAGGTACATAAAATAGACCTGTTAGATACCTGTGAAGGCTCCTCTTGAACGGCCATGGGTTCTTCTATCTCAAGAGCATCCATGTTTTCATCGGCATTAGCAACACCTGATGAATTTGACGAAGATGCCTTTTCCTGTGCAGTTGAAGTTTCCGAGACAATAGGTTGCTTTTGAATATCAGAACGGCCCAGTAACCGAATGTCGTTCTCCAATATTAGAGACATTAACAGTTCTAACGTTTTCATTGCTGATTCATCCAAATTACGATTGTCCGCAACTAACAACAACCAAAAATAACACATAATTCAAATAAAACCCAAATAATCAGAAAATTAAAATATATTATAAACTATATACAAGCAAAAAGTCGATAATTACCGGATGGTGGATGCTCGGAATAAAATCGAGGATCAATATCTTTGGATGTTATTGGGGCTACTGGTTGTGATTCATGTGGTACAAGATGATGATGAGTAATGATATGAAGAATATCATTCTTTATAAAATAATCATTACCATTTCCTTGTGTAGCAAGATAGATGGTGTGAACAAACTTGCAACATTCTGCAATATCTTTGATTTTCACAAAACCTGAAACAACTAAAAGCACACCACGACCCCAACATTCAAGAAAGTGCACCGTGTTGGTTTGTATAGTATCGAACTTGAGTGACAGTATAAGATTATGAATTGGGTTGAGGTCGGTAGCGGTTGTGACGGTGTGGCCGTTGATGACAAGAATCATGATGCTGTTTTCGGTGTAGAAGTAATGCATGTTGTTAGCATCGCTACAAAGAAGTCCATAGTATTGTGAAGCAAACTGCATGACACACAGAAATAATAACATTAATATCAATACATTATCATTAATCAAGAGAAAAAAATGAAAATGACGAATGAAGAATGAATGAATACGTTGTCAAGAGGAGGCATGTCAGCCATTTTTTGAGCTCCCTTTGAGATAATTACAGAAGGAAGATTGTTTTTCTGTGCTGAAAAGAAAAGGAAAAGTTTATTAAAGAATTAATCAAGAAACACACACAACGCAAAGCAATGCAGTTTGGATAAGAAATTTTGTTTTTCTTGGAAACTACTTACGAAGAAGAAGAAAGAGAGAAAAGTAAAATAAAGAAGATTTGGTTGTTGAGATTAACAAAGAAACCTTCTAAATATGAAAAGCAAAATGAAAGATTATAAAGAGAGTGTTACGTTAGACTAAAGGTGTCGTTTAGTTTTTCTTTTGCTTTCTTTTCTTAGCTCATAAGATAGTTTATTATAGTTGAGCTTATGAATTAACGGTTGAATTAATTTATAAATATGAGATGATGTAAAAATAATATATTTAGTTTAATCTTTAATTGCTTCTAATATTACGGACTTCTTTCTGAAAATTAACTTATCAAAAAATCGGTGGTTACCAAACAAGTCTATTTTAGTCAAATAAGCTTATACGACATAAGTTATAAGCTCAAAGATGGGACTTGACAAACACCATTAATTGTGTTACATAAATATTTTTGAGGGGATTTTGAATTTTCTAATCACCATTACTCAAAGTTACATGGTCGGATACAAGAATGACTTTTAGTGATGGATAGCTACAAAATTTGTTGTATCTCACGCCATTTTCTTATGCAATGTGTGAAGAATGTTTCCTGAATTGATTTTTCTTTTTTTTGACAAATCCTTAATTGAAAAATGTTGTAGTGTCTATTTTGAGGTATGTAATATTATTATCTACAACTACAAGATTTTGGTAGTGGCCTCAAAATGAAAATAATATATGTTGAATTAAGAATGTTACATGAATATCTCATAATACATTAGTAAGATAAACAACTAGTGTCTTCAGTAGAAAACAATCTGTCCATGCACACAAAAAGGCATGCATGATCTGCCAAAACTTCACTATTACAAAAACTTTCTTATTTAAACTCTTAAACATATAAAAGGGAAAACCAATAAACATAGTAGTATATAGGAATCATATTCCAACTGAGTATAATGCCCTTTCTTTCAAGCATGGCCTCTTTTAAGATCAAAAGTTTGAAACGTGCACTTTGCTTTTGGAGGAGCTTTGCCTTTGGCTTTGATTAGCCCAAACCTTGGCATGACCTCTCATGGTCCCTCTTGCATCTTTATTTCTTAGTTAAGGATACATTGTTGTTCAGATCATGTATTTATACTTCCAATTAATTCATCATTATCTGAAACAAAAATTCATTAAAATTATCACGGTTATACACAAATGACAATTTAGTAATAATCATATATAAAATGACGTTCGTGGGAAATACCAAAATGGACTTATATATACGGACAAATGTAGTATTACCGGGACTAGATAGGACTGCACGTGGGCGTATAACAGAACTAGCTCCTGCATTTTCTTTTGGAACAATCTCACCAGCTCGGTTGCTATTCTTCAATATTCATGTGGAAGTTGAAACATCATTCATTAATCATTACTTCCTTTACCAAAAGAAAGCAATGCTAAATTGACATTAGATGTAGAATTCAACCTTTGGTTGAAGGAGTGAATCTTCTTGTTATTAAACCTTTGTGTTTTTGGAATTTGATTGTTGACTTTACTCTCATTCTCCTCTTCAGCACGAAAAAGAAAATTGCAAAGGCAAAAATTAGAGTTGAAATTCTCTCAATTTCACAAAAGAAATAGAAAGTTCCATTATATGATAAAACAGATATAATCAGAGTATCGATAAATAAATGAAGAGGATCTTGACCCAAAAAAATAGAGATTATTGCTAAACCAAATCAAAAGATCCATGTAGACAAATTACCTTCAAAGTGTAACGATTCAATGAGCTTCAAAAAAGCCAAAATTCCACTATCATTTTCAGGATAAACATAGTCTTCTTGCTCTGTGACCCTCACTTTCACTCTTGGATACACTTCAAAAAACAGCACAAGTTTAAGTTAGTGAGGAAAAAAGTGATTAACACTATACTAGTTGTGTCTATATATTTGAAGGAAACTCACTTTAATATGTTGTTTGAAATAGAACTGATGTTGAAAATTGATAGAGGATAGTTGTAGAGTTGAACACTTGTTCTAGTTTATAAAGCTGAGCCTCATACACAATTACAACTTAGCTATTGTTGGCCCTGTTAAATGAGTAAAAAGGAAGTGACAATGATGTTTCTTTGCTTAAACATCAAGTAGGTAAGATTGTTCAGATTACATGTGAGTGGCATTGAGTGATAATCGTGAATTTTATAACATCCTAATTAATTGAGCCTCAAATTTGGTTCAAAACATAATTAATTGGTGGTTCAGAACATAACTAATTAATTGGGCCTCAATCAAATATGATATGATAGACTATGCTACTAACAATCAGAAGTAAGAGTTCCCCACCAATTTATATAAGAAACTACTCCACAAGCCAAAAAAAAGAAGATGATATTCAAAAAAGATACAGTGAATAGATTGTTTAACACCATACCCACGACCAACGCATAGAAGTGATTCATTCAAAAAAACAAATATCATTTTATAAATATGATTTTCGTCCCTGTAATTTGGGTCAATTTTGATTTTCGTCCCTATAAAAAAAAAGTTTGAAAAACATCCCTGTAAAAAAAAAATGTTTGAAAAAGGTCCCTGGCCCCACATTTTTGATGATATGGCATGGGGTTTGCCATGTGGCAGTTGTTGACTGTGCAACTTCTGCCACATGGCGCTGACGTGGCAGTCCACGTAATTAAAAAATTAAAAATATTTGTATAGTTTTGAAAATTATTTTTTTAAATTAAAAAAATATGAAAATAAATTTTAAAATCCGGGAAACAACTGTTAAAATTAAATTTTCGACCATTAATTTTATTTAATTTGAAAATTATATTTTTTTCTTCTTATTTTAAAAAAAAATTTAAAAAAATCATTTCATTTTTTTTCGAAAGTTATTTTCAAAAATTTCAGATTTTATAATTTAAAAAAAACACTTTTTTTTAAAATTATATAATAAAAATAATTTCAAAATTTATTTTCAGAATTTTTAAAATGTTTTTTATATTTTTAAAATTTATTTTCATATTTTTTTAATTTTAAAAACAATTTTTAGAATTTTAAAAATATTTTTTAAAATTTTAATATTACGTGGCATGCCACAACAGCGCCACGTGGCAAAAACCATGCCACTTCAACATTTTGGTGGGGCCAGAGACCTTTTTCAAACAAAATTTTTTTTTATAGGGATGTTTTTCAAACTGTTTTTTTTACAGGGACGAAAATCATATTTAAGCCTTTTATCAAATTGTATTTTGTTGGAAGAATCGGTGGCTTCATTATTTTGAAATAATTCAAATTGTACTTTTTTTTTTTACTTAATTCAAATTGTACCTATGAGCCAATTTTACACCACAAAATCTCTATCAGTTTTCAAACATCGAGGTCATTTTTCAAGTAAATTCATACCAAAGACGTGTAAATTACGTTTATCTAAAACAAGACACGTAAATTTACGAACTCCTTACCACCCTTTCCATGCTCGCAATACACAAGATAACGTTGATATGTGTTGACGCATCACGCATCCTAACATGTCATCAAAGGACTATTATGAACATGTTAGTGCGCATCATCACGTCCCTAATGCTTCTTAGATGTTATAACGTGTTCCTAAATGCTTCACATGTTTCTACTTGCTTCACATGCTAATTCTCTAATTGTTCATTTGTATATGATTTCATAAACCTTGATCCCATGAGAATTTAATTTAGAACTTTGTGATAGTGTAAAATGCGGCGTCCTAAGCCTTATATTTGAAAAGAAATTGTAATACTCATTTTAAATCTGATGCGAATCTCTTTTGAAACTAGTTTATTTTTCAAAGTATTTCAAATTGGAGGTTAAGGGTGTTCTACATAGAACAGAGAGTAAACACAAAGTGGATAATATTTTTTATGACATGATTCAGGTATGGAAACACTTCTCGCCTCGCCATGTTGACATTCCTACCTTCATGCAAGTTCAAAAAGAACCACCAACTTCGTTAAATAAGTCGAAAGTACTTTAATCCACAAAAATAGTAGTATATTTTAGCTTAAAACTTTTTCCTTAATTAAATTTTGCCCCAAATATTCGAAAGACAAAATTGGATACACTTTTTATTTTGGATTTGATTTGAATGTACTAGAGTAAATCAAATCACATCAACTAAATATTATAAAAAAATATTACCATAAGTTATTTTTTTTCATTTTTATTTAAAAAAAAAATTGCAGCAAGGCACATCACAAAATAAATACGTTCCCCAGTAAATAAAAATCAGAAAATTAGGGGAAAAACTAAAAACCCTAGTTCTTTCTTTCTTCCAATCTTTGCCATTTTGGAGAAATGATAGCTAAATGGTTTTAGAAATTGGTGAAATAAGTTTGACTAGTTATATGTGTTTTTTATTTTATTTTTGAAGAAGATTGACTACTTATATATGTGATGTCTTATTATTTATTAATTTAGGTGAGGAAAATCAGAGAGAGTAAGAAATAAAGATAGTCATGTGATAGATATGATATATTAGCATTGTAATATGAAAAAGAGACATGGAGAAAAAAATAGAGTTGAAAATTTTTGAATGTCTATGTATCATTATTGTTAAAATTTGTTGTGAATCTGTAACAAAAGAAAATTATTGTTGTGAACCATTCAACAATTCACTTAATCACAATTTGTGGCTTTATTGTTAGACCAATTCCCTATTCTCTATTTATATATTGTTGACTTATTGTTTAGACCAAATATTTGCAAATTTATCATAAACAAATTTTCTTCTACGTTTCCGTCGATCATGTGTTTGTAGGCTTTAATGTTAGAAACTTTCTTTTAAACATATGGAGCCTATCTAAAAGTTGTTTTATCATCTTCATTGTAATCTTATTGGAATTATCCTTTATTGAATGAATTTCCATTTACCGTCAAAAATAACTTGATTGAATTTTCAAATTTGTTCAATTGTAAAACGATTTAGGATGACCCTTTTACTATAAGTAGGGCCTTAGTTCGGTTTTATTAATTTTATTTGAATTATTTCATACATAGCTAAGTCTCTTTTCCAGCCCTATACATACAAAATGGATGTTTGGTGAGATTGCTATATTGCATTGTGGTGTGGATAAGTGTCTCTTTATAAAAGTCAATAAGCAATTGTCCACCATTATAACTTCCATTTTCTGAAATTTCTATATTGCCGTAACCATATGCCTTTTTACTGTTATACTTCGAGGAAGGTGGTGTGTGACAATCACATCTAAGAATTACAATTAAAAAATCGTGACTTTACTAACATTTCATCATTTTGATTTTGATCGTCAAAAGAAAGAAAAACATTTCATCATCTTGAATTATCAATGTATCAACGTGTAAACATTGATCTTAATCCATTTTGAAACAACGATCTTAATGTTGTTTATAGTTTTGACACAAAGCTAAGTTAAATTCCTGTTGGAGAGGACCATGGAATTACATAAACCATGGTGAGAAGATGATAATCTTCCAGAGAGAATGTGTCCTAACATATTATCATAGGATTTTTTTTTTAAAAGATGTAAGATGCTCGAGATTCAATAAAAGATTAAAGTATTTAATTTTTCGCAACCCAATTAGTCATATTTAAGTTAGAGAAGGATCGATAAATTTTAATAAATGGGTCATGGTTACAACATATAAAAATATATAAACATGTAAGCGTCAAAAAATTATATAAGTTATGTTTATAATTATTTGTTTTAAAATATTTTTCCATTTCAAGCAAGAGTTAAAAAAATATATATCCCTACTTAATTAGCTTTTCAACCACCAACATCAATCACAATATCCTTTTTAACAAATTAAGACTGGTTTAGAGTATAATAGTAATTTCAGTGTCATGGGTCTGGTAGATAGCTTGATTTTATTCGTTGTGCTCATTCATCATATGTTTATTTCCGATATTGATGAAAATGAGGTGTTGAAATCTTCATATAGAACTTGAAGATAAGATGATCTGAAGGTTGTTCCAAGCAGATGAGGCGTTAGTTACACAAGCACAAAATGCTTCTTTAAAACTTCACTTTTTACTTCTAACTGGATGATAGTCGTATTATCATTTACTGGATAATACTCCTTCCATTTTTAAATAGAAACACAATTCACTTTTTAGGTTCATTCATTTAATGATGTATGTGATCTATATTATGAACCACATATATCATTAAATGAATAAATTTAAAAAATAAATTTTGTTTGTATTTAAAAACGGAGGGAGTATGACTAGTTGACTATTCATCACTAAAGGCAAAATAATTGTTCATTTTGGTCTTTGTCAATATTGAAGTCATCGTTCTTCTTAAATTCTTGAATAATTTTCAATGAAGAAAACTTATCAAATAACAAGTGATAATTTGTTCACATAAATATGTGGACTATCATCACAATTTATCTGGAGCTAGAATTTTAATTCTCTTTGGTTCGAACAATACTTATTTTTCTTATATCATGACCTTCACTTGGCAATGATATAACTATTTGTTAATATTGAAGCCGTAGTTCTTCTTAAATTCTTGAATTCTTTTCAAAGGAGAAAACTTATCAAATAACAAGTGATAATTTGCTCACGTAAATATGTGAACTATCATCACAATTAATTTGGACCAAGAATTTTAAGTCTCTTTGGTTCTAACAGTACTAAAAAAAATTATTTGGGCTCTAAACAATGATAGATGATCCGATAGAGAAACTTGATATCTACATATCTTATGCTCTGATACCATATTAAAATTTAGGTTTAACTCATCTTCTCAAAATTGACTTGTGATGTAAGTATTGTCCTAATCAAATTATCATTTGATAATTTTGTTGTTAGATTGAGCAAGTAGACATAAAACGTTGAACCACGTCAAATTTGACTGTTCTTCCACTTGACTGCCCCATCAAATTGATTTTACTTTTTATTTGAGATTGCTAACAAGTTTTTTTAGAAGTTATAACACTCGTTAAAGAACCAGTAAATATTAAAAAAAAAAATCGGTAAATATAAAAATATGATATTGAAAGTTGTGTTTCAGTTGGATGAAAGTTTAAAAATTATTGTTTTCAACATAATATTTTACTTTTAAATTCTTCAACAGATGGATTTAAAGAAACATGTTAACAAGACCCAATGGTGTATTGGTGTGACCTCATTTTCGTATCAACATTCAGAATCATAAGTCTTTTGGAAATGGATAGATTCTTCAATTTTACATTATCTTCTTCGAACTGAATTAAATGAGTTGATGCCTCATGTCTCTGCCTCCCTAAAGCAAGTAACATCATGTTTTAATGTCGCATTGCATTCACCATTAAATATATAGCGAATATTTTGGAGTGGATTGGATTCTTCCTCCTACAAAAGAAAGACAATGTCATGTGAGAATCCAGAGCTCCATAAAATCAAAGAGATCATTATTAAGGTCAATTATTTTCTAACCATGCCCTTGGAGATCCACTTAATCTCGATTTTTTTTTCACAAATTGAACAAGGTTTAAAATTAGTTAAACTTCATGTGGTCTTTCATTCAAATTAAGTTATAGTATCTCAGGATTCTCTAATCATGTTCAAATGTATACAATTTGAATTACTATGGTTTCACATTTTATTTTTTTTATCAAAGAAGGATAAGAGCAAGAAAATTTTTTTAAAAAAAAAACTGAGATAGATTTGAATTACAATGGTTTCACATTTTATTTTTTCTATCAAAGAAGGATAAGAGCAAGAAAATTAAAAAAAAACAAAAAAAACAAAGCTAGAATCCTAGTGACTTTGACTCTACTTAATGGTACATATCATATCACATGTTATGGTTACATGAGCAAAAGAAATGATGGCTAAGTATTGATTTTTTTAATAAAAAGATATTCATCGGTAAAATAGAAAAAAACATAGCTTTTATTATTGAATGAGACAATTTTTTATACATATTTTACGATTAAACTTCATATTATTAAAGCCCTCTTCTCGTAGAAAACTGATAGTTAACAAAAAAACATAGCTTTAGTATAATAAATAATACATTTTTTATTTAATTTTTATAATTCTTTTATAACTATCATATGTATGTTGGTCAAGAGTTAAAAAGGAGTAGAAAACATAACTTTATTATAATAAATAATACTTTTTTTATTAAAAAAATTCAATCCTTTAATAATTACCACATGTATCATATGTATGTTTGTCAAAACAGCAATGATATTTGAACAACCATTCGTTAACAACTTTTGTGATAACCTTCATTTTCTTTCTTCTTATTGGCCAAAAACAATGGAGAGAGAAAAAGGAAGAGAAAGGAAGAATATAATGTGAGTATGAAAGAGAAAGTTGTCTAAAAGTTGTCACAAAAAAGTTGTACAAATATCATTTCACTTTAAATCCTACAATGCTCAAGAGATTA
>Ga0099826_10003902_pt1 | contig 10297 bp, 5 predicted proteins | sample Mtrugardesep15_FD_76830 | JGI IMG/M metagenome (GOLD analysis project Ga0099826, IMG submission 76830) | Root nodule microbial communities of legume samples collected from California, USA - M. trunc garden sep15 | ecosystem: Host-associated > Plants > Roots > Nodule | place: USA: California...
CGGGTAACGGGTATATAGGTACCCACCCCGAACCCATACCCAAACCCGTCCCAAATGCAAAAAATTACTTTTATGTTGATATGCGATGTTATTTGTTTGATAATTGTCGTGTTATAAAAACTATCATTGATATTTAAAGGAGCAACTAAATCAATCGGTCTAACAAATGTTAAAGTGAGCATATTGCTTAATAATACATTACAACATTTATCTAGGGGTTGCAAAAAAAACTTCTATTTTTATTAAAAAAATTATATTGAATGCGGGGACGGGGATACCCGAACCCGTCAGGGATGGGACCCCCCCCCACATTGCCATGCCTAGTGAGGGTAATGTTGCGGGTGACTTTCTAGCTAAGAATAGTGTTTAGAGTGACAATGATGTCGTTGTCTTCCATGAAACTCCTCCTAACATGGCATCTATTCTCTTAGTGATGTCATGGATATTGAGTTTGTTGGACTCTAGTTAGGGTCTCTTTTACGTTTTGTTTTCTTTTTTTTAATTCCTTTTTGTTACTTCCTCTATCCCGCAATAGTTGACACATTTGAAAATCTAAAATTTTGATCTAACTTACTTTGACTATATTTTTCTACTAATACACAAAGATAAATAGTATCATATAAGATGTCGTTAGCTTCGTCTCGATGAGTATTTTCAAAATATCAAATTATCACAATTTTTTCTGATATATTATTCAAGATATATAAGCTCAAAATTATGCATTGGTATGCGTAATAGAATCAACTGTGTCAAGTATTATGGGACAGACACGTATGATTGATTATATTTTTTTATGATGTTAAAAACTTTACATGATAGTTTATCAAAATTAAACTAAAAAGCATGGTACAAAAGTAAAACTAGTAAAAGTTAAATGCAAATGTGTTATCGATGTAAAATAGTTTTGCACCGACATTCAATGCTAATGTCTAGTGGTGCGGGCGTTGGTAAAGTGGTGAGACAATTTTGATGGGTGTCGCCTAAGGAGGATTGGGTGAGAGTCAATGTTGATGGTGCATTAAAAAGGAGTACTAGCCAGGCTGAGTGTGGCGGAGTAATTAGGGACCGTTGGGGCAAGTGGCTAAGTGGTTTTGTGATGTATTTAGGTTTGGTGAATGCTTATAGAACTTTGAAATTGGCAAAATATAACATATTTTCACAATATTTAGTTGCATTTAGACTTACTCCCTCATATCACATTTATAAGCAAAACACAGCTATTTAGATTTATTGAATAACTAATGTATTTGATTTATAAATGTGACTAGATACATTAATTATTTTATGAACCTAAAAAGTTGTTTTTTGTTTATAAATGTGATCGGAGAGAGTAGATTGTGGTGGTAAGTTCATGGACTTAAATGCGTATTCAACATACGTTCCGGAAGCAAAATACTTGAAAGTTGAATCGACATAAGATTTGGATGCACATAAAAATAATTATCATTTAATAATACACATTATTTTTTCTATATATTTCTATCTTTTTTTATTTTTGTGAGCGTCCAAAGTCTTGTAATCATACGAAAGTTTCTTTATAGAAAACCTAATATAGAATTGCATATGGATTAGCTAACTCAGATTGTGAAATGGATGGTAAGTTATTTTTAGATTACCCGTAGTTACATTTAGAGCATTTGATTCTTACTAATGTGATGGGAGTTTCTAATATTCCGAGACGGTTTTTTGAGTTGGTGTTTCGCATATATTCGACATCTTGTAATTATTCCACTTTCTTATTTGGTGTTTCTTACGCCGGCTTGATTTAATAAATTTGGTTATTTCAAAAAAAAAAAAAATCCAGGCTTAAGTTGATTTCTTTTTTTTCTTTCTTTCCGGCTTTTACTCTGTTTATCATAAAAACAATAGAGGTTAAAATAACATTATTATATACTAATAGGTCTTCTTATGACACTTGTTAAGGATTTAAAAAATAAAATAATTGATAAACTTTATGTTAAAAATATTACTTTTTAATTTTTCAATGTATTGAATACACAACTTCCACCATAACACTTCCACGTTAAACTTCTTATTGTTAGTATTTTCCTATAATAATTAAGAAAATGTTAACTTAAGGACCTTAAATAGTACTCATCCGTTTCAAAATACATGTCTATTTTGGAGAAATTGCAGTAACCAAGAAACCAAATAAATGTTGTTATTTTTTATAAAATTATGTGTGTGTTTTCTATAATATCCTTAAACATTTATTATTTCATTCTATTTTTTCTCTCTCTACAATAAATATGTAAAGGTATTATTGACAAGACAATAATTAATGTTGTTTTAAAACTTGAAAGTGACAAGTATTGTGAAACAAAATTAATACATTTAAAAGTTTTTTTTTGTCAATACATTTAAGGCTAAAGTGCACTTTTCCCCCCTTAAGTTTGAAAAGTTGCGATTTTGACCCCTATAAAAAAAATGACAATTTTGGTTCCTCAAGATTTAGTCCCTTTGCAATATTCGTCCTTTTGGTCAATTTTGACCTAGTCAACACATGCGTGGCAGGCCACGTGTGTAATTGCTAATTTTTTTTATTAAAAAAATGCCACATAATCATTTTATAAATTAAATAATTAAAAAAAAACAATAAAAAGATAAACATGAATCGCAGATGGAGGATTCTTTTCAAAACCATCTTTGTATTTTTAACCCTTTGTCCTCTTTGTTGTTGTTTGTTGTCACTCCAATTTGTTTTCACCCCTAAATGCAAAATTCTTCTCAATTCCTCGGCCATTTTCAGCATTCACAACCTCAAACCTATTTAATTTCACAACAACAACCACAATTTTTAAACTCTTGTTCTCACCCTCAAACCCTACATCAACAACAGCACCACCAGCAATAGCAGCATTAACAATAACAATAACAAAATGTTGTTTTTCCTGGAATTGTACCTGTAAGTACATAAGAAGTCGAATTCACGTCGGAAATTAAACGTTGCTTTGAATAGAAAAAATATTGATGTGCAGGAGGCTGTTAAGAATCCTCCATTTGTTATGAAGATGGTTTTGAGGTGAAAAGAAAGGGTACAAAGAGGACAAAGGGAATACAAAGATGGTTTTGAAAAGAATCCTCCATCTGCGATTCATGTTTATCTTTTTATTGTTTTTTTCTTCAATTATTTAATTTAAAAAATGATTACATGGCATTTTTTTAAAAAAAAAAATAGTAATTACACACGTGGTCTGCCATGCATGCGTTGACTGTATCAAAATTGACCAAAGGACAAAAATTACAAAAGGGCTAAATCTTTTTTTGAACAAAATCGCAACTTTTTCAAACTTAGGGGGTGAAAATTGTACTTTAACCTACATTTAAAAGTATTACTATGTTTTTAATATTTAAATATAAAAACGCAACATAATGTCTTATAAAATAGAATCAGAGGGAGTAATCTTTAAGATTTTGACAAACTTCCTCGTGTTTTTGACTACAAATGAACTTTTTTTATTGAAAAATTGAAAGGATTTTCAACCCTTATAAATGGACATTGACATATTCGATTATCACCAACAAAATGAAAGAGAGGGAGGGAGAGTTTCATATTGATTGTTTGTTTTTAAGGATGCCTTTAGAGTTGTAGTTGTGTTTCTTGTCTTGAGTCTTGACCCACACCATAAATTAAGTCAGTGATGAGAAAATGAGAAATCAAACTTTTCTATAAATTATCAACTTTATAACACTATCGTTACATAATTTAGATATTATATTTTTATTACAACCAAATCCAAAAGCATATTTTCTCCCTTGTGCATGGACCATTTCGTTGCACTGCCTTAGAAGTCACCATTAATCTAATCAGTTTCTTTAGTATAAAGGTGGGTTGGTTTTTCACTTTTTTTTTGTTGGAGTGGTTTGTCACTTTATAATGTGAAGGCTAAAGTGTATGGAAAGATATTTTATCAGTAGTAACTAATTAAAGTTCTTAAAAGAAAAAAACCAACAAAACTTTTTTGTTAGTCAAAAAAAGTTTATCGTACTTGAATTAAAAATGTTGAGTGAAAGTTGTCATTTAGAAATAGGATCTGGTTTGATTCGATTGGTCCAACAAAAAACCGATGAGTTGATAAGTTCAAATGGTATATTAAGACTAGACATATTTTTTTCTGTCGCAGAAAAAAAAAGACAGACTAGACATATTTTTAAACTGATGCGGCTAATTGCCTGTTTGTTTTTGCGTTTGACAATCCATGTTTTAAGGAAAATAACGGCAATTTATCACGTTGGCACAAAAGCTTCAAATGCTAGCTTAATAAAATCACAGCAGTTTTGCTTTAGAAATCCCGCCAACAATGTGTTTGGTGTTGTAAACCCTATACCAAACAGGCACTAAGTCAAAATTGATGATTGGTTAACATATAAATATATTTTTTAAGAAAAAATGGCAATGCTTGTTTCTTCGACACCATGATACCACTGTATTAGGTGTTGCTTTTGTTCAGTAATGCTTCTCAAAACCTACTTTAGAATTAACCATCACATTAAAATGTTCAGTAAAAATAATATTCCTACCTCTCTGTATTTATTTTGGGTGAAAAACTACCTCTCTATATATGAACATACATCATCATAAGGGATAGTCTTATGCAAATCTAACAAGGCCCTTAGCACAATACCTTAAAATTAGAGGACCTAACATTTGCAACACGACAAAAATTGACTGCTACTTACGAACAAAGCTGGTCACTAAATGTTGTTTTGTCGGTAGGTAAACATTTGGAAGACAGAATTTTGTTGCCAATTATGCTTTATTTGTAGGTAAAATTCATGCTTGATAGTGTTGGATTTTTTTAAAATGAAAAAGATTTGATTCAATTTATGTTACTATTCATATAATTTTAGAATATTATCAGCATCAAAATAAAATTTTAATTTAATAAATTATTTAAAGTAAAGGGGTTGATTTTAATTTTGAGGAATATAGAGAAACTGGTTTTTATAATGCCTTGGATAGTGCTAATGAAATTGCTATTGAATTATTTATTGACCCAATATTTTTTCAAAGGCGCATAATTCAAAGTAAAATATAGTTTGTAGAGAATTTGAATACACCATCAGTTTTATGTTATTGATTAGAACATGACTCTTTTTATGTTATTGTTGTTATTTTAAGTTTTTTATGTTATTACAATTTAAGCAAAATTACTCTTATTGAGCTTTTGGTGCAGCTTTTTATCAAGGCCCGATTTTAAAGATTAGAACATGGCCTATAAATTGTTTAAGCCAGCCCTAGTAATCATGTATGTTCAATTACTTTATTTAAACATAGTATTTTATAATATAAGAAAATCATAAATAAAAGTATACATACACTTCACTTGAAAACTATAAGTGGCACATTACTATTTTATAATGTATTTACAAATTTGTAAGTTTAATATTTTAAGAAATTTTTAACATTTATGAAAACATATATGAATTTGTTTAGGTATAAAATATGCATATTATGATTAAAGTGAGTTTGACTTTGAAGAATTAACTTGTGAAATTATGTTAGTTTGTCTAATGATTTTTTACATTTTATGGATGTCATAGTTTTTCAAAAAAAATAAAAAAAATCATAGCTTTAGTCTTCCGGTTCAATCTCGTTTAACACATGTAAACCTTTTTTTGTATATAAAAATTGGGGTATAAAACAAAGTCATTTAGTTTAATCTAATTTAGGCATGCAGTTCAATCAATGATCATGTGGAAAATTGGAAAACTGACCTTGTGACCTTGCCAGGATGATCGAACTAGTTTTCGAAACATCGAGTGAGAGTGAGCGTAACTGAGTTTTTTTATAGACTTAAATGTATTTTTGTTTTGTCTTTTAAGTATTGTGGTTGTGTATTTTTGCCCTCGATCACAATTTTTGAAGACTTTGGGCATTATGTTTTCTCATATGTAAGTTGGAAGTCTCTCTCCTATTTTCGTTCAAAATTTATGTTGATGTTGTTTCGTATTTATTTTTTGAATAAGTTAGACTAACACACTCAAATTTACATCGGAGATAATTAAATATGAGACGTTAATATTGATGTCACATCATTTATTGACCAAACACCAATTCTCATAACTAGCGTGAGTTTTTTTTTCAAAAATAAAAAAATAATGTCAAAAATCAGCTCTTGTATGTGAGAGCAAATGAAATCCTTAATTAGAGTTTCAAACTTTTTAGTGATTTTTGTTTTTAATTTAAAAAAAATGTTGAATATGAAAGATGGGTGTAATGTGAATAAATAATGTTGTCTTAGCGTAAATTTGAGAGTAAAATGGGAGGAAGACTACAAAATCATAAAGATAAAATATATAGGGGTCAAAATATTTTTTAAAAAATGGAGGTCTTGCACAATCATGATACATTATGCGGCTAAATGTGTAATTTTGCTATTTTTTTCTATAAGTATGTGTTTGGATTTTGAAGTGAAATATCGAGACGGTAGTGTTTTTTTTTGGTTACAATCGAGACGGTAGTGTGAATAAGGGCTATTATTTTTCCCACTGTTTCTCATGCATCCTTTTTTTTTTCTTTTCAAAAATACCATTTGCTCGGATGCTAAAATCCAAACCATGTTTCGGATTGTATAATCCGAAAGGTTGTTAGTTTCGCTATGGATCCTGGAGATTGGAAAATATATTGTTAGGATTGTAGAACCTAAAATGATCCTAAAGGCGGGAAAAGTTTCAGATTCTAGAATCATAAACCTCCCTATATATAGGTTTGCCTAGAACTTGACAAAAGTACACCGTCTTTTTCACCAAATACTCTCTTCACCTCTTAAAACACACCATTTTGGGCGAATACATGATTTAGAGTATCAATCTTGTCATCAATGGGCGTCATACACATCATTTTCGTCTGAATGCAAAGGTAATGTTGCTATAAAACCTTCCTCATTTGATTTATATGCATTTTACTTTTAATCATGTCGCCAGAGTTGTGCTTGCTGAGCTCGGATTCTAGAATCCGAACAGTTAACAATGTGGTTCGGATTATACAATTTGAACTATGCTAGTATAGAAATTGATTAGTTTATTTTACTATGATTTTATAATTTTTTAGTTATGGATGCTCCCATTGATGCCCCCTTCCTTTGACACCAGACATTGAACCTCTTATTGCGTTGTCGACCGTTTCGCATCAAGTTTTGGATGATTCTGGCAAAACCAAAGCCTATATTTTCCCGCCTAAAGTTTTTGATGCCCCCTTCCTTTAACACCAAACATTGAACCTCATATTGTGTTGTCGACCGCTTCACCTCAAGTTTTGGATGATTCTGGCTTTTATACCTTCATCTGATGTTCATCTAGTTGTTGTACCTTCAGTTGTTGCCCTTGTAGTTATTTCTATTGATCATCGAGAACAATTTACCACTAAAGGAAAGTTTCCAACACAGAACGAGTTGTTGGAGTGGGTTCGAGAAGAAGCAAGGAAGTTAGGGTTTGCCTTGTTATCGGTAAGTCAGATAACGGTGGAAATGGTTGAAATGCATGTGAAATAGGAGGATCCTATCGTGAGTACAAGAAGTTCTCCAAGTGTAAGATAGCTAGTTCGGTGAAATTTGAATGTTTGTTTCATGTAAGCGGTTATTTGTTGATTGATAGTGATTGGAGCCTTAAAGTTGGTAACGGAACCAGCTATTCGGATTATACAATCTAAAATTTGGTTTGCATTTTAGAAGTCGAGCAAAGGATATTTTAGGAGAAAAAAATAGGGTGCGTGAGAAACACATAAATCAATATCATGATTTATAATCTTGAACCCATTTTTCATTTCTTCATTGCCGATGTTGATCCATTTCTTTTTTCTTTTTTCTTTTTCCACAAAATCAATCCATTTTTTTAGTTTGATAAGTTTGTTTTCATTTTTTTTTTTTCTGTTGAGATGTTATTTTCAGATAGTGATGGGAGAAGAGATAATGTTTTAAAGAGATTATTTTTTTGTTGAAGAATTTTTGAAAATGTAGGTTAAAAAATTATGAATATGAGAGTTGAAGAGATGAGTATAATCATGAATCGAGGAAGAACCACACCCAAATAAGTTGAAGAAACCCCAATATCATGATTATCTGACTAGTAATTATAACAAATTGGAATTAAGGTTCAAATGGTTTAAACAAACAGTGTTATGTATGAGTATTGAGTAGGGAAATTTGGACTATGGTTGTGCACAATTAAAATCGTCTCGTTGTATGTGGCGGATGCTACGGTGAGAGGTCAAAACATGTCTCTCACAGTGCAAATTGATTTTGCACCATTAGATATATTAATAAATTATTGTGTGGTTAGGATGAGAGACCTGCAACTTGTTTCCACCCTTTTCAACGGTAAGTATTATTTTTTAGGCAAATTCTAATATGGAACAGTGCAACAAATGGTCCATGATAGACTATGACTTTTTCACCATCAGATCAACTAAGGCAATCTCCCATACTCTTCCTCTCTTAATTCTGGAAATCCCTTTCTTCCTCACCCGGCAATACATAATTTGTTTTTATACTTTTCTTCTTGTTCTTCCCTCCTCTTTCTTCTTCTTCTTCATATTAATATCATATTCATAAACCTTTAAAAAACCAAAGAAAAAATAGCTCCTCTAAAAACCCCAATCATGTAAAATAATTGGTACAAAAAAACAATAAATATTTGAATGCAGTAGAAATCTTTAAACTCTAACCCTTTAAAATTCATCAATATTTGTTCCTTGCCTTTTCAATCTATTGTCGATTATTTATCTTCCGTCTTTTGTAATTGTGTTTTTTTCTTTCATTAGCAGTAAATTCATTATGTGGGTGTCAATTTGTGGTGCCAATGTTGTTGAAGTAAAATTGCTTTTGAGTCATGCATTTCTTCTCTCAATATTGCTGAAGTAAATTTATAAGCGATTGAGTCATGTTTTTTTTTTTTTTGAATTGGATTGAGTCATGCTTTTGAATCTCACAGTTCCTTTGTGTTTCTAAATCTACTTATTTCATCACTTATGAACAACATGATATCTTTATCTTGAGATAATAATCCACTTATTTTGGGGGTTTGGTAAAAAAGATTGGTGATTAAACCTTCAAAAAAAAACATGGTTTGGGGATCAGAGGGATCTGTGAGTTCGGTGGAAGGAGCATAAATTCAAGTAAACACATCAATTTTTTGGTAAAATAAGCTCTCTTTTAAAGAGTGAATCCAATACGGAAGGACGTTCCTCCGAGGACCAAAACATACCTAACCGACTAACGGTATCAATTAAAACAATTATGTTCGCTGGATATAACTTGATTGAACTAAGAACGAAGTAGGAATTAGAATTTCAGCGATCAGAATCTTCGTAATAAGTCAATCCGACAAACTATCTCTTTAGAAACCTAGTCAACTCGAAAAGACGTTCCACCGATGATTAAAACAAACCAACCAATTAACGGTATCAAATAAAACGATTTTGATCGTTGGATATGTCCTGATTGAAGTAATAATGAAGTATGAACTGAAATTTCGGCAATCAGAATCTTTGGAATAAGTCAATCAGACAAACTATCCATTTAAAATATTTGGTATTAATTTTTAATATCACATATATAATTTCAAGTATTTAATGATAATTTTCTTCAAAAAAAAAACTATTTAATGATAATATAATGTATTAATAACTCAAACTTTATTGCTTTTTCTTTTTTTAAAATACTTTTATTGTCTAATACTTCATTCGGTCCTTATTATAAGAAACAAGTTATTTTTTATGTTCATTGTGTAATTGATGTATCTAGTCTATATTTATAAATCAGATACATCAATAATTTAATGAACCTAAAAATTCAAGTGTTTCTTGTATTAAGGACCAAGGGAATAATATACTACCTTTGTTCCTAATTATAGGGTCCTTTTAAAAAAATAACGGGGTTTAACAAAATTGAAAGTGACAATAAATTTGTTTGTAATTAATATTGCTTTTATAATTCTATCCTTTAAGAGAGAGGATTATTGTATGTTTTCTACATAGTATTTAATGTTGATTGAAGAAAAAGATATAAAATAAATTGGGATATATTGATAAAGAGTTAGTTAATGTCCTTGGAAATATCAAATGAGTTTTATAAAAAGAGAAGAAAAAAAATGTTTCACAAGAGTCTTATATACTAAACTAGTATGTGGACCCGTGCCAAACACGGGCTAGAATTTCGTCATACTCAAAAGAATGGATATTGTTATTTATCAAATGCCAGTTAAAGACCAACATTGAATAAATGATTGATGGTTGAACAAAACTTATGGATGAAAGCATGATATAATTCTATCACATGTGTGGTTGGCAACCCCGTAA
>Ga0099826_10003903_pt1 | contig 10295 bp, 3 predicted proteins | sample Mtrugardesep15_FD_76830 | JGI IMG/M metagenome (GOLD analysis project Ga0099826, IMG submission 76830) | Root nodule microbial communities of legume samples collected from California, USA - M. trunc garden sep15 | ecosystem: Host-associated > Plants > Roots > Nodule | place: USA: California...
GTTGTCTATGTTCCAGCTCAGGACCAGTGGGCTGATCTGACCACCATGGCATTGCCACCATCGAGAAATCCTCTTCTGCAAGACAAACTTAATGTGGTCGAACTTCCTTCAGCTTCTGACCCGCCTTAAGCGTTCAGAGGTGTATGGGAATAGTAATGTTATTGTAGTTAGGCTAACAAACCCAGTTAGTCAGTTAGTTAGTTCTGTTATCTCGCTAATGCATAATCAACGGTTCATAAATCGTAAACACTATTTGTATCTCTCTCAGCTCTTGAACCCGCATATAGTACAACGCTTTACTCAAAAATTACTTAAAACCAAACAGAAAGAAGCAAGAAGCTTACCGAATTGTGATACATTGTACAAAATTAGAAGAAATGCTATCAAATCAATAAGAGAGATCAAACTCCAGTTGATCAAAGAAGCTGCAAGAAAACAGAGGGAATGTAATCAGCAACAAAACGAAGTAATATCCATACATGTTTCTACCAATATTTTCAATCACAGATAGTGGAAAACACCGGATTGTTAAAATTCTGCTACACTACTGTATAGCACCATTGCAACACTATTTAACAACATTTTGTACTACATAGCATATCGCAACAGAACAATAGCAGTTTGTTCAAATTCCGCTACACTATAGCTGTATAGTGCCGTTATAGCTGCTATTTAACAACACTGATTTCTATATAAAGAAAACAAACAGAAATATAAAAAAGGCAATCGAAGACAATTTTAAAATAAACTTGAAGTCTCTGGTGAATAAAATCACACATTAAAATCAATTAGTACTAACTTACAATATTTTATGATGATTCTAGTTTTTTATTATACCATAAATTTCTTTAGTTTGAAATTAATAGAAATATAAACTCAAATTAATCAGTAACTACGAACAACTAATACTATAAGGAAAGTATCAATTCAACATATGATAAGATTTAACAATTAAAACTGAATAATTGAACCTAGTAAACACACTCTGTTACTTCGTTTCAAAAACACAGATTGCAGTGTATCGTAATCGTACCTGTTAGAAGCAACGAAGGAAGCACGAAACCAGCTATAAATTTTCCCATTGGATTTTCGGTAGCAACACGAAGCAATCACATCGAGATTCAAATTGAATCGGTGAATTGAGTTGATTGAATCACAGAGAGAGTACTTTCCGGCGGAGGGAGAGAACAACTCGCCGGAAACTACTCCAACTCGCCGGTAACGGCTTTTCGTTTCTTCGCTATACAGTTTCAGTTTGCGCCAAATAAAATAAATGATGAAAAAATTGATCGATATTTTCTTTTTTAAACCAAAGCCAACAAAAATAAATGTTGAAATAAATTAAAAGGTTTTCAAAATTTGTATAAGATTTTCTTTTTTGGAAAAATGATACTAATAACGAAGTCAAAATTTCTCAAAGCTTTTTTGGATCGTTCGTATTAAAATGACACCTGAGTCTAGATGATACGTTTGTCTTCCCCAACAAGGATGCTACGTTTGTCCAATAGGAATTTTCTTTTAATTAAAAAGTAAAATGAGATTTGATTTTATGTTATTTTATTTTGGTTATTCATCCTGGGTCATGTGGACTCGCTTCTGTCATCTGGTACCGCACGTTTGATGGCGTAAGATACTCCCTTTGTCCCTTATTACTTGACTTAGTTTAAAAGTGTAACATGTTTTGACTCTTTTTTTTACTAATATATAAAAATAAAATATAGCATATAAGATATTGTTAGATTCGTCTCGATAATATTTTCAAAATATCAAATTTTTGTAATTTTTTCTACTAGATTATTAAAAAAAATTAAATTTAAAATTGTGCATTGGCATACGTGACATGGTCAAATAGGTCAAGTAATAAGGGACGGAAGGAGTATTTGTTTTGGACATGTGGAGCATATATGCATGTTCGGGTATGATGCCATATGATACTCACATGGTGAATTTTTTGAAATTGGTGTAAGTGTTATTTTGATGGTTGTGACCATTAATTGCAATAGGTCATCCATATATCGAAATTATAAAATGGTTCTTGATTACACATATCGTTGGTCAAGATAGTCATTAATGTTAAAATAATATTTGAATGTTAACATTAAATCTTTTCATATAACGATTGATATAATAATAATTGAGTATTTATAAGGACTGAACTGATAATAAGCAAGTATATTGATGGTAACGATAATAAGTAAGTATATTGATGATTCAATATACTAAAGTTAATGAAGCAATTTAACGTAAGGATTATATTGAATAACATCGTGCACAATCAAAAACTATTTTAAAATTTCGATAGATCGATGGACTATTGTGATTACTCCTTACGCATTTTATCAAAATCACTATTACCCCTTTTGATGATGTAGGAGAGTTCTCGTTGTATTTTCTTCGACTTTGTTTGCGAGTTTGGATTGGAGGGGAAGTGAAGACTTTAAGGGGTGAAAACATAAGGGAAAATTGACAAATCTTTTAAATTTTATAGAAAGATAGTTTTTTAGAGAATGATAAATTAATACATATGATAACTACATTTTCAATTTAAAATATAATATAACAACATTATTTAAATTTAAAGAATTCATATAAACCCTACATGTTTTACAACTTAACTTCATTCTATAGTAGATTAAATAAAAACTTTAGGCCTACTCCTCCTGAAAAATTGCCTTTCTCACATCATGTTTTACTTAAAAGCACGTGAAAAATACGATTTTACCTCCAACTGCAACTAGATAATAAATTATAACATAATCAAAGAGTGTTGCAGGTTAGAGATTAAATCGATAGTTTCTTCAAAAGTAAATTTCACACAACCAGTCCCATAAGTCCTAGCTCAACTGACAAAAATGTCGAAATTATTAAGTTAGACGTTATGATCGGGGTTCGAACCCCGATACCTTTATTTTGTGTGTGTGAGTTTATGATAGCTTTGCCATCTCGACTATCTAAAAAAAAATCACACAACAAATCAAGTGAATAATATTAAAAATAATTATGAGTAAATCAAAAATGATAAATGATAACGTGTATCTATAAGACATTTATTCACATTTTGTTAATAAATGATACCTTCACTTTGTTAATAAATGATTCACATTTTGTGTGTGAGAGTTTTATATGATTTGCATAAAAACGATAACGTGTACCTATAAGGCATTGATTCTAAATTGATGGAATTGTAACAATAGCATGTAATTATCGATACAAAATTACAACTTATTGTAATAGATTAAGAAGAATTATATACCTTCTCAGTTAATTAGATCGTGTTGATAATGTGTTATAAAATTAAGTAAATAGAAACAATAATGGAGAGAAAGAGAAGAAGAGAGAATACTCTGGTGTACTTCAAAACGTTACAAATGAGCTCTATTTATATGGAAATAGAGTAGCTTATGAATTAAGCCCAATAACCTAGTAGTATGGCTCATTAACTCATTTGTTATTTGGACATCCACTATTAATATTTATAACATATCTTTAATAGTATAAGGATTATATTGATTCAGAATGTTACTTGTAGGTTGACAGAGTTGATTGTTGGTTATGGAATCTGGAATCTTCTCACATTTTTACTGTCCGTAGTGCTTATAATTACATGACTCTTTAACCTCCTATTGATTCTATGGTGGATGTGTCATCTCTTTGGCATAAGGACGTTCCTTTAAAGGTAGTGTTGTGTGCGTGGCGTCTGTTTCGCGATAGGCTATCTACAAAGGATAATCTTCTTCGACGAGGCGTTATTGGTAATGATTTGAGTTTGTGTGTCAATGGGCGTGGATTTATGGAAACTTCATCTCATTTGTTCTTACATTGTAATCATTTTGGCTCCGTTTGGTATCTTATTTATCGTTGGACTGGTGTGTTTACAGTTTCGCCTTTGCAAGTAGCGAACCATTTTCATCATTTCAGCTTTCTTGCGGGTGTTTCTAAGGTGGGTCGTTCCATCCTTCAAGTAATTTGGTTTGCAATGATGTGGAAAATATGGAAGGAAAGAAACAACAAGTTATTCAACGACAAGGTTAGCTCAATTGTGCATCTAGTGGCTTAGTCCGTCTACCATATTGGGCATTAGATAATAGTTTTGCTTTGATTATAGTGTTTTTTCCTGTTTCTATTTTGTTTGTAAATTGTGTACAAATGTTTTGTGTCTTCCTTGATACACCTTGTATTAGGAAGGTCACTTATTTTGTTAATATATTTTAATTTTAGCCTCTTAAAAACAAACTATGGAAAACATTTTTACATGAAAAAAGAAGATAAAATACCAAAATCATACCTATTTTAGCAAAACGAAAAACAAACACAAAAAATAGCGGTTGTCACTGGGTACTAACAACGGGAATCTGCTGAAATTGTTCCAGAAAAGAAAAGAAAAGAAGCTGCTCGAAAATGGTAGAACGTTACGTGATCGCGACTTTGTTGCTTAGTTTCATCTCATTTTCTTCACTCGTTTTTGCTTCTTCTTCTTCGTGCTCCTCCATCACTGGTTAGTTACTCACTTCTCTTCTCATGCTTCTTTTTCCCCTTTTTCAATTGCTCTGTCAAAAAATTTATTAGGTTTTTGCTGATTTGGACCTGTTATTTCCTTCATTTTCGGAATCAACAATTACGCAGGGTTACCGCTTGTAAGAAATATCAGCGAGAGTCATCAGGATAGCTATGGTAGACCAGGTCTCTCTCATGTAACTGTTGCTGGTTCAATCTTGCACGGAATGAAAGAGGTATCGAATCCAAATTATTCACCATTCTCGTAACACATTTTAACTTCATAATGTCATTTCACTTAGCGTCTATTTGAATTGACTTATTTGAGTTTATCTACCGGTATAAACACCAGTGAGACTGTTTGGCAGAACTTATGAAAAATAAGACCGCCTTGGGTTCGGCCAATTGTTTTACAAATAAGATGACATATCTATCGGGAGACCTCTAGGTCACGGTTCAATAGGTTCAACTTCGGTTGAATCAGATGACAAATAAATACACTAATAAACAGTAATACAATAAATTTAAAATGCAAAACGAAAACCGGTTGACCAAGTACCGGCCATTTCGTCAGTTGGTTTGATCTCGGTTTAGCGCAATCCGGCTGAACCATCAGGTCTGGTCCAGTTTTTAAATTAACGGTTCAAACTTTTTCTTAGACTTCGTCGTGACTACAACTTTTAGGTTGTCCTTTATAATTTTTTTTGACGCAAAATAACAAATGTACTATCATAGAGTATGAAGTTAATACTAGAATATTTAGTAGACTAAGAAAACATGCCGTCAAACTGCCTTACATGATAGGTTTCAAGGGGTGAACGTAGAGAGGAGTTAAGTAGTTAACTAAAGGAATGGTAGAGTTGGCTTGGCGCAATTTGGATTACTTTCTAGTTTGTTGAAACTTCTCAACTGAGATAAGTATTTGGTTCCTGATTTATGAAAAAGTTCTTTGAAGTTTATAGGTGGTTGTGTAGAAGTTAAATGAGAGGTGCTTATGAAAAAGTTGAGGTGGACAGGCTAACTTCAACTTATGTGGGAAGTTATTATTTAGAAGACTAGTAGTTCATTGCAAGTTTATTTCATATTTTCTTTTTCTACATGTGCCTGTTGAAAACTTTAGCCAAACTGGTTCTACGCGTAACACTTGGTGCTCATGCCTTTTGTTTATTGGAACAGAAGATATGTTATTGATCGTTACACTATATTTTCTAGTTGAAAAACAGATCATTTAAGGTCGTGCATTGTGATTTTCAAGCATTTGTGTGGTCAACGATGGTTCCATCTGTTTGTTTAATATCATTTTTGTGAACTTTTTATGTAACAGGTTGAAGTATGGCTTCAAACATTTTCACCAGGAACACATACCCCAATTCACAGACATTCTTGTGAAGAAGTTTTTGTTGTTCAAAAAGGCAGTGGCACTCTTTATATTGCATCATATTCACATGGGAAGTACCCTGGAAAGCCAGAGGAGCACTTTATCTTTCCAAACAGTACATTTCATATTCCTGTCAATGATGCTCATCAGGTAAACCATTTAACTACTGTGAGATTTTACCATCTTGATTTGGTCAGATGCGCTTTTAAAAAAAAAAAAAAGATTTGGTTGGATGCTAGGATCTCTGTCTGCACGTGCATAGACACATATGAAATATGAATATGTAAAACTTAGCATGTCTGGCTGTAAGTAATGCATGCAATTGTTGCTTAGTAAACAAAGAAAATGCTTACTTGATAAAGAAAGGTTATATTGAGTGTCATTATGTTTTGCTCACAGTTTTGCTTTAAGGGTTAGGGAGACCTCATGTTTAAAATCTAAGCTTTTACTTGAGAAATTATAGCAGGCCAACATGTAGAGTTGAGCACACCTTGTCAACTATGAACTGTAACTAGTGAGCTGATTGAAAGAGTATATGTTTTGGTATGGTCTATGTACAGACCTCAGATTCAAATGAATGTCTAAATAAATGTAAGTTGGTCGGAGTGAAGTAACTCTTAGGAATTTGTTAGGAACTTCTTAAATGAAAGGCAGGATATCCTTAGATTGTTTTGAATATAGAAAGTAATAGATGGAAAAAATACGTACAATGTTTCAGAGAGCATTAGCAAATGAATTTTTTTTGAATAATGAATGATGCACATTTCTTTAGATAATAAACTTAACATATTTCTTACTTGTTCTTCGGTTACTCTGGTCCCCCTCTATTTTTACATAATTATAGAGAATATGCTTTGCAGCTTTGGAACACCAATGAGCACGAGGATTTACAAGTTCTAGTTATAGTATCTCGTCCACCAGTTAAAGTGTAAGTGGCCTCTAGTCTCATTTTCCTTGGATTGCATGCTTTGCTAATGAGGTGATAGTGGTGACACTTAACTTCAGAAACAAAAGAAGATAGTGGTGGTGACTCTTGTCTGGCTCTTAAAAATATAGCAAACTACTAAAGCTCATGAGTGCCCCCGGGGCACTCTTTAAGGTCTTTAAATGGTAACTTTGCCTGAAAATATGTGTAATCAATGCATTGGAAATTGAAATATTTTGACTTTTTTATGAAATAATTTCTTGTTTTGAAATCCTTAAAGAGTGCCAAAAGCTTCCTGGGGGCACTCGTTAGCAAGACCCTTTAAAAATTCATATTAAATAGGTGCATTGAATTGCATTCTTTTACCTGTATCACATTGTCTTTGCCTACTTTGTCCTGCAGTCAAATAAAATAAGATGCCTAGTTTGAAGGCAATATCCTTAGGTTCTTTAAAGATTGAACTGCAATGTCCCATATCGGCGGTGGGGGGGCTAAGGTTGATTTTGTTGAGGTGGCCATCAATTTAACAAATATATAAAACTATTTCAAATAAAAGCCAAATCAATTTGTTGGCCTGGTGGAAAATTTAGACCGATTTTCACACTCAAGAAGTGGGTGCTACACGTAACTAGAACATTTTAATTTTGGTGTTTGCCCTCCGATTTTCAGGGAAAGGGGCCCTGGTAATCCAAAGTTTTGCCTCAGGTTCTCCTGAACAATTCATCATTGGTGGAGTAACTAGAACATTTTTGGAGAAAGAAAATAAAATAGAAACAAAAAATATACAATCTAAGACTCAAACTACCTATGCTTTGCAAGACATCCCTTTGCCACTGAAACCCTAGCAATGAACTCTAATATGAAACAGATGATAATACATACAGACATAACTATTATAATGTATATATTTATCTATTGAGCAGAATAAAGTTTTGGGGTGGTCATAGCTATACCTAGTCCCATCTAAGATCCAACTCTGTGTATTGGTCTGATGATGGTTTCTATACTAAACAATATTTGAATCTGTTGAGAGACATTTCATAGTTGGCGGTGGTTCAATAGTTTTGCTCTGGAATGCACGTCTTCTATGCTACACCATTAACAATATGTACATTTTACATTAGGGACAGTGGGACTGATATTTTTCTTTCTTTTCGTAAGTTGGCCTTCTCTCCTATTTATATTTTCAAAACGCAACAAAGGATTCGAACATGCGCTAGCATCATTTTCCCAAAGGACACAGCCACTGGGCTATCTCGTAATCATGTTTTTCTCCTGTTTTTAGTTGTCATTAATCATTGTATTTTTTGGTTTTTCATTAGGTTTATATATGATGACTGGTCTATGCCTCACAGTGCAGCGAGACTGAAATTCCCCTACTATTGGGATGAGCAATGTTCTCAAGAATCTTCAAAAGACGAACTGTGATTTATGGTCAAGGTGTACACTTAATACATGTTTTATTGCTGGGATGTTGTATTGTTGTACAGAATTTCTAAACTATAAGTTCAAAACTGTTTAGACATTCATATTCTTTAGTCTAATATCACCACTTTCCACATAGACTTGAATAAATTAGCAGGTTCTAAAATTTTGCTACTAGTTGTTCAGCATGGTTATGCAAAAGAAAACAAACAGAAGATTCTTTAAAAAGGGATGCGCCCAAGAATGCCAACTCTTTGAGGTGCCTTGCAATCTCTCTTGAAAAGAGTAAAAAATTTAAGAGATGATGTAAACTTGCTATAAAGGAAACTCATCATTCCCCCTTCTTAAATACTTTAACAAAACTTACTCTACAATTCTGATAGGGACTTGGATATTTAGGGTGCTCTACATTGAGTAGTATGAGATGTTCGGTGAACTATTTAAGTAACTTGGTTCTTCCCCCTTGATAATTAACTACTAGTTTTTAAGGAAGGGTTCCCCAAGTCTTTGGATACTTATAATACTTATCAATTGATATCAGTGCTTGACTTGGGTGTTATGGGGTGCCTAAGTCCTGCATGACTTGTCTGGCTGGATGCTAGGTGGGGTATTTAAGTGGCTTGATTCTTCCCTTTTGATAGCTAGCTTGTAGGAGAGGTTTCCCAAATCTTTGATACTTAGGAAATTCATACTTTAAACTTGAAATTTGGTGAAGAGTAAATTGATGGAAAGTTAGCTTCGGGATAGTTTCAGAAGTTAAATATATTTGTTGTATAAACACATGGATTTTTAGAGTAGTCATTTGAGATGCAACTCAACCTCGTATGAAATAAATTATATGTTCTGCTTTCGACTTGAAAATTAGGCTCAAAAGGTCAAAGCCGTACAAATATTTGAGTATATGCCTACTGTCTACTGATAGTCAAAGATGTTAATTGCAAATAAAACCATCTACCAAAAAATTCATTTAGTTATTTGCAGAGAAATATAACTTGATAGAATGGCAGCTAAATTTTTTTCTCTCTTGGGTTGCAGCCCTGAATTTTCATTCCTGATAGAGTTCAGTTGAAAAGTCAAATTTAATAATTCACACTTAAAATAGACACATTAATTGTATTTTTTTTGTCTAGTAGTCTAGTGGCTAGAGCGACAAATTAATTGTATTAACAATTTTTTTTAAGACATTTGGAGAAGACAAAGATGACTTATAGATGGAGGGAGTAGGCCAAACACTACTTTTGGTCCTTTTAGTTTGACAAAATTTTTAAGTTAGTCATTTAAGTTTCGAAAGTTTCAAATAGGTCCTTTTAGTTTGACAAAATTGGGACTTAAATAAGTCCTTTTAGTTTGAAACTTAAAAGACTAACTTGGAAATTCCGTACTAAAATGACGTATTTGAAACTTAAAGGACTAACTTGAAAATTCTGTCAAACTAAAATGACCAAATTGAAACTTTCGAAACATAAAGGACTAACTTGAGAATTCTGTCAAACTAAAAGGGCCAAAAGTGGTATTTAACCGAGGGAGTATCAACGACTTTTGGAAAAGAAAAAATTATCAGTTTTGCGATCAATGTGATCAACACTGCACAATTCTTCAAATGTTTTTTTTTTTAAAAAAATGATAAGTGCAATTTAAGGCAGATGATATGCAATAGCGAACTAATTTCTTATGTGATAAAAAAAAGTTGTCTTTTTTATAGGAAGAAAATCATTAATTTTTTTTTTTAGAAAAAAATATCATTAAAATTTATTTACTGTATTTATTATTACACGCGTCTAAAAAATTATTCTCTCAAATCGTGACGAAGGGAATAAGGCATGATAATGATTCAATGTAACGAAATAATCTCATTCACAAATATACACTAGTATAGTATCCGTAGGAAAGTCATTCCCGACTATTTAGGCAACAAATATAGAAGCCATATACAAATCTCCCAAAAAAAAAAAATACGTAAAAGTAAATTAAGATTCTAAATTCATATTGTACAAAGGTTTTGGGACAGTGCCAAATAGCAACAAAGATGACAACTATATTAATATCTTTCTATATTATAATATCCTCCGAGGA
>Ga0099826_10003904_pt1 | contig 10295 bp, 2 predicted proteins | sample Mtrugardesep15_FD_76830 | JGI IMG/M metagenome (GOLD analysis project Ga0099826, IMG submission 76830) | Root nodule microbial communities of legume samples collected from California, USA - M. trunc garden sep15 | ecosystem: Host-associated > Plants > Roots > Nodule | place: USA: California...
AAAAAAAAAAAAAAAAAAAAAAAAAAAAAAAAAAAAAAAAAAAAAAAAAAAAAAAAAAAAAAAAAAAAAAAAAAAAAAAAAAAAAAAAAAAAAAAAAAATTTTTTTCTTAAAAAAAAAAAAAAAAAAAACAGAGATTGAAATGGAAAGAAAGCCTCTATGAGAGGGGACACAGAAACTTGGAGTTTGAATTGAGGTTAAATAAACCTTTCAGAACCAACTTACAAGGTGAAAACTGTCTTTCACTTATAAACACTTGTTCGAGTCATATATCAACAAATGTGAGACGATGCACGCAAAAAGTGAAAAATTATGGGGAAAAGTAAGTAATGTTCATGTTCCTTTTCACCTTATACCAGCTTCAATTGACACAATATTAATTTGATTACAAAATGTGTTTATGCATTAATACAAAACAGAAATGTTTGAATTTCAGGTTTGAATATATATTACAATATAGAGACAGCTTTAAGAAGTCTAAGACCACCATGGAGCATCACCTGTTCTGAAATCTGTTTCAACCCAAGGAACAAACACAACCTTCCCATCATCCACACTAACATCACAATGTGCCAATGCCAGAGACTGTCCAACATAAAGACCAAAAATTTTCATCACTATTGCAGGAACAAGTACATGATGCATATAGAGTTAAAGATAAAACTGAACAACCCTAAGCTATCCTATCACTAAACAATTTAATTAAGCGCTTATAGTGTAAATTTAGAGGGACTAAAACGAAAAGTTGGTATATTTATAGGGACCAAGAACATATTTAACCCAAAATAGTTTTTGGACATGTCATGAGCTATTTAATTAAGCACTTATAGCGTAAATTTTTATCATATAAGTTCTTATAGATAAGCTATTTTTATAATAAAATAGAAAGTAAAGTCGAGCTTATTTCGCATAAGCTATAAGATGTCCTAGCGAGCTTATAGAAATAAGCTGACAATAGTTTATGGACATGTCATGAGCTATTGTTTTCATAAACTTTTTCAAACAGTGTGTCTATGGCAGTAGATAAGCGTAACTAAGTTCAATCCAAACAGGCCCAAGAAACAAATCATAAGAAGCATGCACGATTATGCATTTATGCTTCTAAGTCAAAAAAATTGCAGCTAAACTAGTTTGTCAAATGACAAGGTTTTCCAACGTGCTTACCAAAGGAGCAGGTCCTCTCACAACTCTTCCTTGGTCATTGTACTGAGATCCATGGCAGGGGCAGATGAACTTCTTCTCGGCTTGATTAAATGGCACGACACACCCGAGGTGAGTGCATACGGCATTAATTGCAAATGTTGCAAGTGTTCTGTCACTCTCTACCACAAGGTAGGTAGGATCACCCTGTTATTGAATTTATCAAAGTAGTTATTATGGTGGAAGCTTGAGAAGGAATTTATTTCACTCTTCCAAACAGTATCTTAAGTGCTTATAGCATAAAAGCTTATCATACAAGTGTTTATCTATAAGTCATTTTCTTAAGCTCTTTAGAATAGCTTATGAAAATGACTTATAATGGAGATGCTCTAACCAGTTTGCAATTGTACACTTGCCTTTAATCCTTGTGTAAGAGTACGATCGCCGGGTCCATGTGACTTTAGCCATTCCGCTGCAATTACATCATTGCCAACGGCATCCTTTGCTACGGTACCACCAGTGGAAGAACCTGAGCTGTAATTGTTTTCCGAGACTGGTTAATAATTTGGTAGACAAAGGAACTGAGTTTGAAGACTCATAAAACTTTTGGATAGCAAATGCAACATATAATTAGCAATATGGTAGATTACTAATAGTTTTCTTCTTTGATACATCAAATTTATACAATATGTTATAGCCTTTGATGCTAATGAGACAAGATAACAAAGTGAAGATACATGACTGTATGAAAAGTAAGACACATGAATTAGGTGCAAGTTATAGCACAGCTATATATTGAAGTAATAACTAATAAGTCTGAATCATATTCCTTGTCAGATCAAGAGGGCTATCAACAACAATTTACCAATTTTCTTATGTCAAAATTTGGGGCATCCATAGTGGTTTTTTAAATTATTACAATCAAAAGCTGATGGTTATTTACTATACACTTGCTTTTTAAAATGTTAGTATACATAATCTAGCAGACCAGTATGGATTCTTCAAATTAAAATCGTGTTCAAGGGCTCGACAACAAGTGTTTATGTCTAACATCGTCATAACTCTGGTACATGTGGTTACATACAATCATTTACACTTTCTTAAATTGTTTCTTGTCAGTATCATCAGGCATGTGTATAGTGTCTGTGTTGGTGCTTCCTATATTATACAACATTACAAACATGAACTAGAACTACAATAGTTAGCATATAGGAGCAAATCCTAAACATACAATTGATTTGATTAAAACTAAACACAAATTCACACAATTGTACCACTCAATGCAAAATCAACAATTCTCACCAAATATAGAATAAAATCTTAATTTGAGCTAATATTAGAAAGTATTTTAAAAAACACAATAACAATAACATTACTCATTCAATTATTGAAAAGAATAGAAAAACAAATAATAAATAAAATAATATACCCTGGTGGAACAAGGAAGGATCCATAAGGAACAAGCATTCCAGCAGTAGGAAGTGAAAGAGCACCAAGAAGAAGAAGATTCAAGGTCTCTCTCTTACTCATATCAGGTACACGATCAGCAGGAATGCCTGTAGCCTGGCAAGTGATGCTCATTCCCTTACCTTTACCAATCATCTGAGTCCTTGTTGGCTTCACAAGTAGTCCTATTGAAGGACATGAAATTCCACTCTTTCCAGAACATAGCTGAAATAAAATAAAAAAACAAAATGACCCTTTAAATTATAGGATTAGATTTTAAAAAAGATGAAATCTTTGTTGTTTTTGTAATGATACCTGAGAAGGGGTTGCAGGGGATAGAGTGGTGGAAGACATGGTAGTAGAACTTGATGAGTTTGAGAATGAAAGGTGAATGTAATAATAAGATGATTATGTTTGGTTTTTTTAAAATCTTAAAACGACCACCACAATTGTCATGGATAAGGCGCTAAGGCCATGTAGGTGCCACATATTCTTCAGCCAATCACAACCATCAACCTCAAATTCAGATTATGTTTTTTTTGTTTAAATACTTATACTCTATAATGTGGGCTTTCCTATTTTTGGTTTTCTATTTGGACCAATTATTACTAGCTCATACGAGATTTTAAAGAATTACTTTTTAGGCCCCTTCAATATGTCTTAAGCCCCCGAAATTCTAATTTTACTCCTAATATATACGCCTGGTAGATACGTAGTAGAAGGTTAGGGAGTTATCTTCTAGGGGAATGTTTTGTATGACAGAACAGTGAGCAAAATTGTCAGCTACATTATTTCGGTGTTTCAAAGTTTTCAAAGCACCTCATTTGCTCTGCAAACCTACGTTTCACCCTATTCTTAATGTTAACCTATGTAATTTGTTTGATTATTGACCTATGTATTTGTTTTAAGTAATTTATGACAAACATTTGTACTTTATTTAAGTTTTTTGTTCACATAATTTGTTCGTTTAAGTCATTTTATTTTTTGTTGAAGTGTATATGTTTAATATGTGGTATTAACATCCGGAAGATATGAACCGAAGGATTCATGACATAACTCCCAAAAGAAAAGAAAAAATAACAAAATTTCAAACCAACATTCGGGAGATACAAACCGAAGTGTTTAGGAGGTAACTCTCGGATGTGTAAAAACATGTGAACAATTGAAAGGCCTAAAAAGAAATTGTCGAGATTTTATTTTGGGTTGTAAGTGGGACACAATCCCTAGCCCATTTTCCTTTGGATAGGATACTATAGTAAAAGAAATTTAAGTTTCACATTATATTGCTAAGATATAGAAGAGGAAAAATGCTCTTTAGATCCCGCATGTTACTTTGAAGCCCCTCAGTTTCTATTGAAAGATGCATTCCAGTAGGCTATTTTGAGCAACATGGGGGCCGTCGGCTGTAAGAGCAACCATGCTAGAAAGTTACGAGAGGAGTTCAGAGGATCATCACAATTAGACTAAGAGGAATCACACAAGTGAGTTGTACACAATAATCTTACCCAAAACTTTAAGACATTGGGTTCATGAGTCTTCTCATTAATGCATTGTTCGACCTCCACCTTTTTCAAGAAATGTGGAACTTCTACCTCACCTCACACTTGCCACAACAAATAGTATATAAAAAATACGTACTGGCCCTAACTAATTAGACTTAAATATAAGAATTTTTTGACACAAACCTAAATATAAGATGGTATAAGAGTTAGTGAGTTTCTTTTCTCACCCTCTATATTCTTCAAAACCATTTTTTCGGACACAATTAAGAATCTCCTGAACTATACTTCTAAATGGGATTTATACCCCCCATTTGTTTGCAATTTGGCCTAAAACAAACGTATATACTTTCAGAGTCCTCTAGATGTATACTTCTGAACAGCTCATTTAAATTGTTGTGTTATTCGGACTAAAATAAACTAATGTGTCCTTCAAAAAAAAAATAAACTAATGCGAGGACGTATTGTTATCCAAGACGAGGACCTTAATTTTATGTTTTAGGGGATGCTTTTTTCCCACTAGTTAGTTGCAATTTTGTGTTAGGATATATACTAATCACATCATTGATGCTAGATGAACTTTTCAAGGAACTACACTTGAGTGTGTCTTATGCTCATGTACGGTGCCTTTTACCGTGATTAACGAAAATAATGAAACACACTTTTTCTTCTTAAAGAAAAGGAATACAAAACAACAGGAACTTCCATAACTTTTTTCAGTACAGTCATGAGTGATAAATTAAAGAGGAAAAAGAAAAGATCAAATCTATGGCTACATATTATTTCGATCCCATGTACAATATGTATTGACACTGTCATTTATTCCACTAAAACATAAATTATTGTATGTGTTTTATTTTGTCCCATGTAGCTAGGTAAAGGTCCACTTCCTTGTCTACACCCTCTACTGCAAATTACAAACACTATAAGCATAGAATGATGCTGTTATCTGCATGGGAGGTATGGCGTGCCACATGTACTCATCAAATCATCATGCGATTCTCCACCTTTGTCTACCTCACTATATATGTTGCTACTTTTAAAAGACTAAATAAAAATAGATAATTTTCACGCAGCTTGTTGAGTATGGCTCATGTATATACATAAAAGCGGAGAAGGAGCTAAGATAGCGGAGCGTTGCAAAGTTCCCTTCGCCCCTGCCCTTGTCTTTGGCCCAAACGTGTGTTAGTTATTGTTGGAGGGCGACTGGGGGTTGCAGGAGGAGATAGCCTTCGCGGAAGGGTTCATGGGTATTATTATAAACTGAGCTGCCGTAGTATATATATTAGATGTAACACTGAAAACCCTAGTTCATCACATAAATAAAAAGAAACTATAGATATTCTATAGTCACATGATTAAGCATCATTGACCGAACGAACTACGTGAACAAAGATCATGTTTTATTGTCGTTTTTTTGTCCAAAATTTGTTTCCTCAAATCGGTTAGAAATTTGATCATTCCTAGGTGTAGGCACCCTTGTTTGTCTTTATTATTTGCTTTATTTTTTGGTTAAAGTATTGATAGTTCGTTCTTCACCCAAAATTAAAAAATGATCCTGGCTTGAAGCGTGCAATCTCTTTTCCTTGTTTATTAATTTCCTGCAATCTCCAAAATTTATGGATTAATGATACTCGTGATGATCATATATATACTTAATGAAGAATGTTAACCCGTGTCTTCGGGACATTGGTTAAGTATTTAAAAGAAACAAAATTTTATTAAAAAATAGCGTAATAATTAATGGTAAAAAATAACAGTTTATATTTTTAAGACAATTTTTTTACTTTTTGATTCCTTAATCAGTGCCTCAAGAACATGGTTAACAAAAACCCATACTTAATTTAGAGAACGTGGGAAAAGGGAAAGAGAGAAAAAGAAAGAGTAACTGTCTTCAAATAAAAGAGAAACAAATAATGGGTCTCTCTCTTTATACTTTATCTTTAATCAAGGCAAGCAGTGAAACAGAATCTATTATTTTGGTCAAAGAAGGTAACACCTAACAAAGAAAGCAAAAGGACTATTTAGCTAAAACTTTTGTATAGTAAAAAAAAGTAAGCTCTTCTCCAAAAAGAGAGTAGTAGGATTGAAGCATTCCCAAAGAAATACTAGAACGTTCTTTAAAGTTGTTTGGAAATGATGAAACATATGAAAAGACATTTTGCAATGTTCCACAGCTTTTTGTCTCACAATTTAATTACCAAGATGAATTAAAACATCCCAAGGGTTGACCTATGCAAGACGAATTGGTTGGACGGGGATAAATACAATTTTGTTTAAATTAAAGCCAAACTAAAATAATATTAGAAGTATTTTTATTTAATTTCAAAGTTATATGCCGAATTTACATTGGAAACATTTTTGGGAGAGCCAATGACCCCTCATGCACAATGAGGACATGCCATAATATATATCATATCTATATTTATTTGTGACAGTTTTTATCATATTCTTTTTCAGAAAAAAATTATACTATCAAGAATAATCCAATAACATTTGAGATGCCATTAATTAATCTGTTTCAACTTGATAGATAGTTTTGAATTTAAATATAAGTTCATCCAATATAAATTATTTCTACCAAAAATCGAACTCCGTTTTTTATAAAGAATTTCTCCTAAAGAAAATTAACAATTACTTGAGGCAATTACTTAGTCCTTTTAGCCTCAAAATTTAGTCTTAAAATGACACATATTGTTTTATTTCAACAATCTGAATTTTTTTCTCTCGTTTCTCATTAGTATTCTTTTTTCACCTTGACTTAAATCAAGTCAGACTACCTTTTTTTCCACATATGTTAATGACATCATGTCCCACAGGCAACACAACCGAAAATTAACCTTAATCAATTGCATGTTCCTTTGACCAGTAAATAGGTCATGATTCATGAACCGTACATGTAAATATTATCATACATGCATCTTTTTACTCCCTAGGTCTGTATTTATAAACATTATTTGAGAGAAAAAAGCGTGCTCCTATATATGTCATTATTTAAATTTTGAGTGTATTTATTATTATTTTTCTTCATGTAATATTTTTATGCATAATTAATTATGATAGGCCTCTATTAATTGATACTACTAATTTATAAGCTTGATTCCCGACTACTAATAGAGTTCTAACTGCATCTCCAATGGAAGATGCTCCACCCAATATGGATCAAACTCATTAGGCACTCTTATTGAAGGAGAAAAATAATGAGTAGATAATAGAGACAGAGGCACCCTCTCTCTCCTCTCTTGCCCACAATTTCCACTAGTAAAAAAATAAAAATGTCACTAAGAAGTAAAATATAAGAATATGGGCTAATTGTATTGAGTTTAGTGTTTCTTCAATATTTTTATTTAGGAAATTAATTAATTTTAAAATGTTGATATGCAAAGTTATTAATGAGATCCATATAATACTAATATTTTTTGAGATGTGGATTTCAGCCATTAAGTTGTTATTAAATATTACTTCCTCCCATTTTATTTCTAAAAAATATTTAGGTCAACAAAAAATGATGTATTTAGATAAGAATTTGGATCAAATACATTAATTTTTGTTGATCGAAATATTTCTTATAAATATACCTGGATTAAATACATAAAAAAAATACAAATTAATCGTGCATGAACATAAAACCACGTGAGACGCGTTTAAGCACTCTTTTAAAATAATCATCATTGTGGATACTATAATTTTCTTTTGTGGTGGGAGAGATGTTTCATCTTTCAATATTGTCTCTTGGTGATTCAAATCTGGCTATATAGGAATAAAGCTAAATCAGTTTTAACTTTTATCTTTGTGTATATATTGTTGTCTCTCTTACACTCAGAGAGTAAATAAAAGGAACTGCGTGCCTCCATGTGGGTTTCAGGTCAGACCCTAAAGTGACACGGCACAAAGTTCTTCAATGAATTGGTTTCTAATTAAGTTAGGGCATTTGATTGAAGAAACATATGTAATAAGTTGTGTCATTTCCCCCCTAACAATGACTATACGATCTTTATTGCTCTGCAGGGTAGAGTGTGGGACTTGATGTTTGTTATCCCCAACTCCTTTTCATGAAAACAAATTCAGAAGCATAGAAAATAATCGTACTCCACAAAAGTTGGTGTGTTGAAAATAAAAGACTATTGCCCCACACCAATTTTATAATTGCAAAATTTTAAAAATATCTGGTTCAATTTGCAAAATTCAAAAAATAAATAAGAATTATTGTGTAAATAAGAATCATACGTTAGAAAATTCTCAAATCCAAATATACTCCATGTTTGATCCATGTACTTTTTATACTTAAGATAATATAAGGAAATAGCTACTCATTCACATTAAGTTAGCTATGTAATAACTACTCTTTTCTAATGGAGACTTGTCTTATGAGAATAAAATTAATTGTTAATAAACTAAATCTAATTAAAGTTATTGAAAGATATTTTAAAAATGATATAAATGAATATATATGATAGAGTTAACTAAGTTTGAAACCAAAAATAAAAAGAATTAATTAGGATTTGCTTATTATACTTTTAAGGTTTATTATCAAATTCCATTTATTATTATTTTTTTTAAAAAAATTAGATTAAAGAGGATGCACTGCTGCGTAAGTTTTTATTTTTTGAGAGGTATATAGTTTATATGTAATGTTATTGTAAAACTTTTTACGTGTATTTAAGCATGCTTTAATGTATAGTGCTTGCAAATATTTTTAGAAACAAACGTAACGAAATAACATCATAATTGTTAGGAGTCTCACAATAAGTAGATTAAAATGTTCAATATAGTACTTAACTTATAAAACTCTCCCATCTAATATTAGTTTTTAGGGTTTGACTCTCTTATGAGCTTAAGTCCTAACCATTGATAGTTGAACTACAGAAAGGGTCATTAATTGTCTGGATTACGATTCACTATCAATTGATGAGTGAAGTAATCAAATGAGAAAAACTACCACTGAATCGGTGTCAATAGTGTGAAAATTGTGACGTTGACTTTTAGAGAGTTGACAATGATAGAAGTTCTAAGTTAGTGTTCAATGTGTACACATAAGTATCTCTCATATAATGGATAAGTCTTTTAGATTAGATTATGGTTTAATTACTACCAAATAACAAGTATATAATATAATATACTAATACATAATACATATTTTAATATAATATACTAAAACATAATACATATTTTACACAACGGATGCATATAAATTAGGTATTTAATGGAAAATACGAACAAATATCATTGGGGCACTTATTTAAAAGTCAAAAGAATTTTTTCAAAATTAAGTATTCAGCATATTAAAACTTAAAAATAGAATTTTTTCAAAAAATTTAAAATCATTTTTTCTTTTAAATACTTAACGAATATCCTTAAAATACTTGTTAACATGTCCCTAAAATAATTCATGCAGTCTTCTAAAAAATTCATGCAGTAAATATTAAGTGGGGCTAGAATTAGTTTCTAATGCATTAAACTGATTGGTCCATAAAGAGACATGAACGTCGTATCTTTTGGACAAGTAGGCTAAGGTTCTTTCGATGATGGTCCCATGCAGATGTTTTGAGTGAAAATTGGGTTTGTAATTTAAAGTTTGAACAGCTGTGAGGAAAGTATATCACGTTACTATAGCAGTTGCACTTATTTAAAATTTATTATGGTAATTTAATTTACTCGACAATTTAATGAATATATTTATTGCTGTACCTATTAAGAACCTAGGATAAACATGATCTCTTTTAATTCTTACCCATTTTATCAGTTTCACACACGTTTGTGGTTCATACGCACGCATGCGCAGAAATATTTGAAACCTTATCTTGTTCTATTGTGACACATTGAATGATGAAATGACATAATCGAAATTAAAAATTGTATTATATGTACATATTTTTTTTGTATTAAATTTTTTTTACATGTACATATTGGTTAGTACAGTTTGTAGAAAGTGGATATGGAATGCTACTGCTAAATTCCTATTTTTGAGCTTGAGTTTCTGTTGAATGAGGGTGCCAAAGAGGTTTCATATGTCGATAAATATATATCTTAATTTTTCGGTTTATTGGAGGAACCATGATGTGGAAAATGGATAGTATAGAAATTGTTGAAATATCTTAAAATTGATACTAAAGTGGTTGAAATATTTGTTGATACCATATTTCAACAAAGAAAGTATCAATATTAAGATATGGAATCAAGAAAAGTACAAATGTGAGTGAGATGTTTAAGAG
>Ga0099826_10003905_pt1 | contig 10294 bp, 3 predicted proteins | sample Mtrugardesep15_FD_76830 | JGI IMG/M metagenome (GOLD analysis project Ga0099826, IMG submission 76830) | Root nodule microbial communities of legume samples collected from California, USA - M. trunc garden sep15 | ecosystem: Host-associated > Plants > Roots > Nodule | place: USA: California...
GCATAGACTAAGATTGAAAATTTCTCTGGGAATTAGGTACCTTGAAACTGTGGCGAACACATCATCTGGTAGATGAAGCAAACTTGAATCATGGGGATAAGGATAAGGTGACAACATAATGGATCCGATCAAACTCAACAAAATCTAATGATAATAAAACAAACTTTTGAGTGTTGGTGTCTATGTTTACACTTAAAATATAAACATACCTAGTAGAAGATAATATGGATATTTAATGTATGATATTGCAGAGTTTTTAGGATTGGAAAATACTATAACGCGTTTTGTTTAGGAAAATGAAACTCATAAAGTTGAATGTAAGCATAAAAAAGTGAAGGGAAGTCACTGTCTCAAACTATAGCTTTGAATAATTGAAGGTAAAAGATTGCCCATGCATGTATCTGTCACTTTGACTGTCCAATGCCTACAATACAACGTTTGAAATCGGACAAAACATGTTACGTGCAAAATATGTTAGGGCAATCTTTTTCTAGTTTTTTTTTCACATTGTGAGAATGGTGCCGACAGGAGAAATAAAAGGAAAATAAAATATACAAATATTATTAATTTGAAATGTCTGATTTTATTAGTCAACTAACAATATTCAATCATACTTTAGATGGTTAGTTCTAATTTAATATATAAAATTAAAACTAATAAGACTTATTTATTCTTAACAAAAAAAAGACTTATTTATTATTAATTTTACATAATTCATTAAAAAGCTTGTTGAGAAATATCCAAACTGCCTCTATAGTAAACATGAATGTACTAGTGAGTAATGTTTAATATTTGTATTCACATAGTACAAACATCAATTTAATTTCCCTTTTGTCTTTCAGCCCTGTCTAATAATAGCCTAATAATGTTGATAAAGTAAGTTGGATTTAACATTTTCAGATGTAATAGTTTCAATTTACAAAATCTTACACCAGTAGGTTGACAAAACCATTTTGTACCACAACCGTGGAAATAGTTCTATTAACCTTGTTTCATATGATAAATATATATATATATATATATATATATAAGCTATACATTCAAAACCCTTTGACTAGCAAAATCATCCAAAACAACTACGTGAACTCTAAATTCAGCCCTCCAATCCATCTCTGCATAGGTTTAAATTGGGATACTAAAATCAGTTCATTTCACATGCATATAAGGAATCAAAAAGAGGAGGAAATTTGTAATTAAAGTATGTTCTGTTGTCTTAAAACACTTCAATCTCTCCTCCGTGACTTTATTTGATTAGTTCTAATTAATGGGACAATAATTAGTATATAAACAGGCCAAGGGGAAGAGAGATGACAAAAATAGCACGATGGTGCGAGCATTGCAATCGTCCAGGGCATACTCGTGAAAAATGTTGGAAGCTTCATGGCCAACCTCCTAGAGGATATAAAGGTTGTGCTCCCCAAGATGGTACCTATGATAAGGAGAAGCAGTTTTCTTCAAGGTCAACGCCATTCCTCAGACAAAATCGACAAACTGTTCAACATGTTTTTCGGTCCCAAGAATGAAGATTCATCATAAGCTCTTATCAGAGAGTGTCTTATAGGATTAGTTTCTTATCTTACAACATCTTAGATTATTCTTAGATTATTTTTTAATATTAGTTTTATGATTTGCTTCCTTATTTAATCAAGATTTGGAATCATTTGTTAGTGTAAATATGATTAGTGGTTCATCTTTCTTGTCATCAATCAAGTCAAACCATAATCACAACTCAAAATATTTACCTTTTAATTTTATTTTTTTTCTATAAAACCGAAACACTTCAATAGCTCTCGATTTGTTCAGTCAAGGAATTGCTTATACGCTCTTGCCGTAGAAAGATAGCTAAAAGAGTACACTCAAATAAGGGAAGATGATACTTTCACGTCAACTTTAAGATTTGCGTCCAGAATATTGTAAAAAGAGCAACCCGTAGGTTCATAACTTCACATCCACTATTTATACTACAGAGGTACTTGTTTATTGTAATATATCAGGTATTCTCTCTATTATTATTGTGTCTCGATATTGTATAATCATTTTAGAATTCCTTTTCTGAGAGACACTCTCTTGTATATAATTATGAACAATCTTAGTGCAAGTTCAATACCAATTTTATCTCTTATTGTTTTTGAAGAGAACTTTTTATAAGAACAATTTTATCTCTTGTTAATCTTAAAAACATTTCAAAGGTTTTCTATGAAGGTTCAAAGCCTAGTGTTCAAAGTTCATAAACAAAAAATTGTTCTTATAAGTTATATATAACCAACGTAAGAGTATCATTTGCTTTCCAAGGTGATAGCTTCCTCAAACAAGTTATACAAATAAACTCCTGCACAGTTCAACCTCTCCCAACCTTGGGTGTACTCTTATGCCATTGAAAGCCATAGTCCAAATAATATAAATTAGATTTCAAAACATAGATGACTACCTTCGCTACAGATGAACCAATATGCATGTTGCTATAAGTAGCATTTTTACTACTTCCACGAAGTATAGGTCTTTCAAATTTCTCTTTGAACCTGAGAAATTATAATTTTAAGTCATGAGAACCTTAGCTAAATAAATATTGTATGAAAATGACTATTACCATTCTCTGTCACCAAGCAACTCAGGGTAGGAGAAATTAAACAGTGCCCACAATTCCTGTCAGGAAGTTATAAGATTGAAAGCAATTAAACAAGATTGCATTATCTAAATTACAAAACAAAGCATATACACCATGCTAAAATACATATACTAGTAACTATAAAACAGGAAAATTTTCAGCGAATTACCTTGAGATTATTTTGCAAAGGTGTGCCAGTAAGGATAATGCGATAAGCACTGTGTATCTTGCGCAAACTTTTAGTTCTCAGAGTGTTTGGGTTCTTTATAAGGTGCCCCTAAAGTTTAGAACATTTTGACGGAAATATAAAAACACCACCTTTTATAAATATATTGAACATAAGCATTTCTATTCAGTGTCAGACAACTTAAATTTCAGCACATTTATATGAGCAATGTGATGAAGTAATTTTGAATCATCCCACAACTGTCTTCATTCATCAAATATGCAGCAGCAAACCTGTAACTTTAAGGTGAGTTTCTACTTAAAGGATGTCAGAGAATTCAGTTCGTGTCAAATCAAGTTGTGTCTTTTTGACATGAACCGGCTTCTCTGACATTTTTGTGATTTTACCAGACTAGTATTTTTCTTTTTCTCCAAGCAATACTCAACCAACTGTTCTCACTTTCAACTTTTCTAAGTTATTTATTTCCTAGATGATCTTAGAACTACAAGATACAAAAACTAAAGAGCAAAAGGTGAAGATAAGTGTATGTAGACAAACCAACATCAAATCAGATAGGTTTTACATAAAACAAAGTCGTCCTTACCTCGTCAAGTATCATGTAGTCCCACGTAGGTATATCTTCATTTTTATCATCTTCCAAACAACTGTGCCCTTGTAAGGACTTTGTATTGTTGCGGGCAATATCATATGTGGTGAGAAGAACACCTTTGTCCTAAAGAAAGACAAGAGAAAATGTAGTTAAAGATTGACAAACAATAGATAATATGATTAGTATCTCATGGTGATCTAATGAAAATTTTAATCTCGTTTGTGTTAGTTAGTCAAATTAGTGGGAGTACGTACAGTTATATATGTACCTTAAAATTATCATGCTTATAGTTATTAAGCAACATATGTTATATTCTAAGAGACTATGAAATTCTCTCTCATTCTATTATATTGATACCATGTATAAAAAAATACTTTCTTTTAAACTCAATAAACTACATAATTTGATGTTTATCGAATTTGTTGAAATCTAACAAAAATTCTTTAACAAATAGTCATATAATTCGCTCGAAGAGAAGGAGTTGCTCATCTCATTGTTGAGAGCGACTCCAAACTACTGAACAATATGGTTACAAGGAGATGTAACGTTACTGAGGTCACCCCATTTTGATTCGACGTATTCATGAGCTCATAAATATGGATTGGCACACCCAATTTAAGCACATGTGACGCGAAGACAACATAAGCGCATACCAATTAACTACTTATTTAGAGTTCTTTTGAAGTTATAACTATGGATAGTCCTCTAGAGTTCTTCTGAATATTCTTTTTAATGACATTTATGGGGTTTGCATGTCTAAGAATGTTAGTTTAGTTTCTTAGTTTTTTTTTCTTCTATTGAGCTTTGCATATTTCTTGTACCAAATATCTCTCTATATACGTATATGTCGTGGTCCTTACTCTCCTAATATATTATTCGTATACGTAGTTATTATTCTTAGACTTGTGTGAACACTCTGACCTATATAAAATTGCAAACTCATTAACACAATCACCAACTAAAGACTTTCTCTTTTTTTGAAGAAGCACAACCAAAGACTTATATATAAGAGTAACTTATTGGTGTATTAGTGAGAGTTTCGTATATCATTTCCATTAACATATTTCTCTTAACTTGAAAATATGGCTTTAAAACATCATTTTTAGTATAAAATGCATGTCTTTGACATCTATGATTTGTTCTCTATCGAATGTAAACTTAAAACAAAATGTGTAAACTTAAATGAAAAAAATATTGGTGAAAATGTACCTCGTAATGATATATACGTTGAGAAATCCCCGTAAAATACAAGTGAGAAAAAAGTTAGATTAATTATTTAAATAATCAACTATGAATTGACATAATAAATTATTTATGAATTATTGTTTACATAAATAATGATAAATTATTATTATTATTATTATTATTATTAAGCAACAATAAGTTGATGAATATCCTCTAAAAAAAATGAATTGATAAATATGGTTTAACTTTGTTTTTGAATGATCGTGATACACTAAATCATTTTGCTATATTCAATGATAGGTTTGTCCCCTCATCCATTTATCTATTTAGCTGTTGACTCATTAGACCGTTAATTGTATGGTTGAAAAACATAAACCTCCGTGAAGGTAGTTCATCCCACATTCTCTGCTCATGTTTCCCTTCCCTCACTATTGATTTTCTTGGATCATTAAAGTACACAATCTTTTGATCTATCTTTTTACGCTAAATCTATATGTAATATGTTATAGTTTGTATGAATTTAATTTGCATGCATCGACAATAATACTGTAAAACTCCCTAAAAAAAATAATACTGTAAAACTTGTTTTTACATGAAAACTTGTTTACGTGCATGCATCCAATCTCGACTTTATAATGTCACATAAGTATGTAAAAGTATATAAAAATTAATTTCAATTTGTAGTGTGATTAGAGAAAGCTAAGACTTTTAAAAGGCTAAGCTACATGCCATGAAAAAAACTCTTAGATCTACAAGACACGTGCCATAAAAAGAAATTTTTTGGACCTATCAGATCGATTAATTTAAGTAAAAATAAATAATTTTTTATTATTATCATATTAAATTTTGCACTTTAGATTAAATTATAAACTTGTTAACTTTTTTAATAATTTAAGTTTATTAGTCTACATTAGAGTTTTTTTTTTTTTAAGAAGCTAAACTAACCCCCTCAAATTGACACAGAGAAAATCGAACCTGAGACATTGAGGAGGAGCACACTCTCAGGTCCCAAGCCAATACCACTAGACCAACCCAAGTGGGTTAGAGTTAAAATAATATATAATGCGTAATCAAATTTTTTAAATTATCATATTAAATATCAAATGAGAGTTTAATCTCACTAGTTCATTACTCTGTTAAACATAAATCAAATTACGTATTTAAATATATTTGTATAAAATAGGCTTTTAAATAGTGTGAGTAAGAGAACATGTCAAGCTTTCAAAAGGCAGACTCGAGCCTATAACATAAGCCTACTATAGACCTTAAATTTTTTTGAAAGAGAAGACTTCAATCTTACAAAGCATAGCTCGACTGAGCCTATTTCCACGCCCTAATTGTGATTGTGATTAATGTTAAATCATTTAATTTGATTTGCTATTGTCTTTCCCAATCCCATGTCATCTCCAAGGATTCCACCTTTACCCTGACAATGCAATGACCATAGCCACTTCAATCCTTCCCTCTGACGTGGATACAACATTTTTGCAATTTTTCCCTCTAACTTATACGTAGATTTCGAAGTTGAAACAACATTCTCATGCTCAAAGTGACCTAACTCCAAAACTGCTACAAATGTAAAATTTAGAGGGCCGTTTTGTAGCTTTTTTTTTAGGGGGCCAAAATCGCAACTTTATAAAAATTAGGGGATTAAAACTGCAATTAAACCTTTTTTTTCACATACATTCAATTAAATCAAGTCATGCACAGATTTAAGAAAATATTTTAGAAATTAATCTATAAAGGTGACGCTGAAGTATAGATTGATTAGTTACATGTGTAAAATTGTTTAACATGCATGAAAATTAATCTCAAGATCAAACCGGCTCTATGTTTAAATATGGATGTACTCGCAGTGCTTAGTGTAATTGTAGTTTCCTATTCAATTCAACGATCCTTTTGTTTCAGTCCTGGGTAGCAAATGATTCAATCAGTCAGTTGAAAATAGTTTCATGACAACCATTTTCAGGATGGACAATGCCATAGTTTCAATTCACAATCTTCAACAAGCAAGTTGACAAAATCATATTCTACCACAACCGATGAAATAATTCTATTCTTATTTCCTAAAATTAAAGAAATAAGCTATACATTCAACACCCTTTCAAATTCACCAGTAATATCATCCAAATCAACTATGTTTGTTTGTTCCATCTTCAGTTTAGTAAGTGCTCGATTCAGCTCAGCAATCCGTTTCTTTAGTTTCTCTCCATTGTCAGGTAATTTAGAAACCATCACCTACACAGGTTTAAATGGAGATGCTAAAATCAGTTTATTGCATTTTGATTACAGTACAAGCCTATACGGTAGGAACGAAACAGACTGAACTATTATATTTTTAGTAGTTGGTTCTTGTAACGAGTATTTTTGGGTGATAACCAACCAGTTCCTGCTTTTGTCATGATTTAATCCTTGTCTGCCAAAATATATTCTAAAAGTGGAACTGCTTTATCAATGACCAGAGAATGATAATATCTAAAGAGCAACATTCAGAAGAAAAAGCATACCGTATTTGAGAGCATTAGGGAGAGCCGATCAATTCTATCCTTGATTTCTAACTCGGTCAATTTACCAACACTGCTCGGAGAAGATTCTTTTTTGCGTACATTAACATCCTTGGGATTAAAAGCAAACGCAGCTCTGGTATAAAACAAAATTGGAAAAAAAAATACAAATCAAAAACAAAAACATCATTTAGCTTCAAAAAAAATATTGTGCAATGGTGGCTTCGTTACCCATCAACAACTTGCTCATGTGAAGATGATGATGAAGTTCCAGTATATCTAGCATTAGGATTAGGTTTCCTGCAAACATTGAATCAATGCAGCCTTAGGTTTCATAAAACAATTGGCTAACAGAAAAACATTAATTGCAAACATTTAAACAATAATCTGATGGGCTACATCATGGGCTCCAACTGAGTTGAGGAAAAGGGGTAGGTGGGGGAAAAAATGAGGGAAAGAGTGGTGGAGTTTGCTCTGCAAGTCATTGACATGTAACGAAAAGAGATTGGAGAAATAGGTGCTGGCGTCATGAACAGGGTCATGAATAGAAAGTGAAAGTAGTAGAGGGGAATGGAGAGGCTTGAGGCAATCGTTTGACTAATTATGGGGGTGGCAATCGATCTCTAAATATCTCTCTTGTTTTCTATGGTTAAGTTTAGGTCCCATTACAATAACATTACAAATTTAGGGATGATTTTCTTTGTAAGCATATTTGAGACAATAATATGTACAGATTCTCATTTTACAATGCAATATTTCCGTTTTCAGTTAGTGACGTCAAATGCTATATGAAAATGCCAGCAACACATTTTGCGCAAAACAAAAACAACACAAGGCAACTAACAAATCACATAACTGCCACAAATTACCAGTGGTTATTTTCTACTTCATACGCAGGAGCCTCCTGAACTGGCTCTGTCTTTGAAAACAGTAAACTGTGGTGACTAATTCCTGCTATGCCTTGACTTTTCAGGAACTCTAAATGTGCGTGGAAAGAGGCATCCCTAAAAAAACAACAAAAAAACTCTTCATTAAGATAAAAATTAGCAGATCAAGCACAATGAGCTAATTAACCGTATTTCTAAAATTTCAAATTTCGATTGTGAGAGATAGATATGAAGAGCAAAGTGTGAAAGTTTTATATTAAATGACCATAATAATGCAAAGCAACAATTGATGCATATCACCAATAGTCAAGAAAGAAACACTAAAGCATGTGCCAAGTTTTTAATTAAAAGATAAAGTATAAGATAAAAAAGATATTTCAAAGTTCTGGACTCGTTACACTATATGTTGAGAATCATGTGTCTGATCCAATTGTTGTTGGGTAACAGACACGTCAAATCCGTCTTTTGGGAGGCTGAGAAGCTCCTTGAGATCCTGCAAGCAAAGAATGGCCGATAGAGATTGGTAAAACAAATAACAATTACGACAAATGTATATCTGAACAACAAATAGTACTTCTCAACAAACTTGTACCTTCTGGGAGAAGTACCGAGTTTGTTCTTTCTGTTCAGAAACTGTTTTGAATAATCCTCCTTTATATACCTAAACATCAAGAAATTTAAGTTTCAAAAAAGTCAATTGATGTCCAAAATATTTGAAAACGGATAAAATTACCTGCTTCCTGTAGATCTTTTCTTCAACAGTTCCAGATGTCATCAGTCTATACACAATAACATCTTTCTTTTGACCAATACGATATGCTCGGTCAACACTTTGATTATCAGTACTGTTAAAACAGAAAATAATGGCACTTTATATGCTACATAACCGAATTAATATCTAGAGGAAGGGATGTTATTGGAATTTAGAAAGTAAAAGACAGCAACACAATAGATATGAGCAATAAACAGTAAAAAAAGCTTCTAGAATAATGCAGAGTACAATTTCAATCAATTCTGATCTGAAAATAGACCAAGAAGATCAATATTAAGAATAAGGGCGAATTACATAGACCTCCCCTGAGATTTAATTAAGCAACACAAACACCCCCCTCTAGATTTTAAGTAAACATTAACCTCTCCTCAATTTAACTGCCAAACTTCCATTAAATAAAGAAATAAAAAAGGTTGTATTTTGTATCTGTTCCTTCCAAAATAGAGTGCTAGCTGAGCTCTTCCCTCTCTCCATCCACTTCAAAAGTTAGGGATATACAAAACAAGGGATTGAATGTAGCCAAAATTGAAATTTGGAAAACTGGTCTAATTATTTTTTGTGCATTTTTCTGTTGATTGCTTTTTGTGCACCGACAGTGTTGCACACTGTATTACCTTCCAGCTTGACATTTCTTGTGCTTTGGTTAGATTTTCGTTTGAATATTATTATAATTGTTGTTGTTTTTAGCTAAAAATTTGAAACCTCGACTGGCAGAAATTGAAAATGTTTAAAATCTATAAAATTAATTAATTTAAAATTAAGATTCATGCCTGCAATGAACTACCAACCTTAAAAAATAGAAGTCTGGAACTTGCAGTGCAAAAGTGGAAGATGAAGCAGTGTAGTTGTGTGAGTGATAGTGGAGGAGTTAACAGACATCAAAAGGTTTTAAGGTGGAAGGGGAGATATTTGTCAATTTGATAACAAAATAAGGGAGGTTAGTGTGTTCTTAAAAACTAGAGGGGGGTTTTGTGTTATTTAAGAACTTGGGGGAGGTTGGTGTAATTGCCCTAAGAATAATAAAATACAAAATATTACCAAGCTGTATGTATGGCAAAATTTTATGACACAAAAGCCACTGATAACAATTAAGAAATTTCGCTGAAGAAATGGGCAGAAAGAGACCAAATAAAAAAAAAATAAAAAGAGGAAAAAACGATTTTATTTTTTCAATTACTACTCAGGATGCAAGAAAACATATCCCATTTCATAAAGGATTACATGTAAAATATACTCAAATCACCGTATAGAGGGGATAAAAGGTTAGTTTGGTAGTTGGGGTGGAGGAGTGGAGTACTGAGGGGGTTTAAAGTTTGATTTTCATCCAAAAGTAATACTAAAATTTGTTGTTAAAGAACAAAGAGTTATTGACTAAATAAAATCGTAAATAGCTCCTTATCTATATCTAATTTAAAACCAAAGCAAAGGAATATTTCAAGAAGTACCTAGGGTTCCAAGCAGGATCAACAACAATCACACGATCTGCTCTTGTAAGTGTCAGTCCTAAACCACCAACCTGAGATGTCAACAGAAATATTGGAGCTCCAACACCATCTTGGAAATCC
>Ga0099826_10003906_pt1 | contig 10294 bp, 2 predicted proteins | sample Mtrugardesep15_FD_76830 | JGI IMG/M metagenome (GOLD analysis project Ga0099826, IMG submission 76830) | Root nodule microbial communities of legume samples collected from California, USA - M. trunc garden sep15 | ecosystem: Host-associated > Plants > Roots > Nodule | place: USA: California...
ATCGCCATTTCTTTCCATCTGTTCTCCTACACCTTCCTGGTTCCGGATCGGTGTTGTTCGAGTATCCCAGATGGAATCCTCCCCATCCCACTGCATCAATCAAAAACATATTACTCACTCCACCACCTCACATGACATGTTTAATGTTTTCAACCAATGATGAGTTGATGCCATCAAGTAGTTGAAAACTAACAATCAAGGTCAATCATTTAGAAAAAAAGCAAAACATAGAAACAAACAAAACACTAATCACTTTTCCATATTACTACTCCACCTCACATGACATGTTTTCAATCAATGATCAACTTGTTTTTTCAAAGACAAACAAAACACATATCACTTTTCCACATTTTGACTTTTGGAGTGATTCATCTGTCTCTTCCTCATAGAGTGCAACACTTACGGGTTTGTTACGTTGTGGAAGACTAACCCCTTCGAACACAAATTTGATTTGGCCTTATTTTCTTATATAATGCGAAGGTCATTTTGATCTTGAATGTGTAACACGCTATCACTATAGTCCCTAAATTAACCAAAATTACAAAAAAACATCCTTGAATGTATCTCTTGTCAAGTTGTAAATCAGTTTAGTCTTGGAACATGTTTCTTATAGGTTAGTGTAAGTCTTTGTATGAATTTAAGGACCAAAATGATTGGAAAAAAATAATCTCAAAATTTGACATCTTTAACATTAAAAGACAAATCAGAGACAAATTTTTCCAATAGTGTTTATCTTTGTTGGAGGGTCCTTTCATTTAATTTGTCTCTAATTAAAAAATTTCCAATAATGTTTTATATTTGTTACTATTAATTAGGCAAGGAAAAAGGGAACAGTACATACATGCATTTGGTCTCAGGAGAGCAGTTGAGAAGCTAGATAAGCCAGCAGAATCAAGGGCTTTTCTGATAGGTATAAGCAAATGATGAGGTACAGCAACATTTGCAGTGATGTACTTATAGATCAAAGCCTGATGTTCCAACTCCATCCATTGAGAAGGTGTGAATGGTCCTCTAACACCACTTAAACCTCCATGCATGCTTCCAGAACTATAACCTGTTCAAACAGTATTCAACATACAACAAGGTAAAGTCAAAAAAGGTAACCAAAAAAATCAGAACTTAAAACACAAAAAAAGTTGATTCAGTTCAGAACTCAAAAAGAACACACAACAAAAAAAAGGCTATAGTCTAAAAAATAAAAAAAATTCTGAGTTTGAAGAAATAATAACAGTCAAGTCAACTTTAGAATTTTTATTTTTATTTTCATGTAAGGAGGATATAGAAAAGGAAAGAACAGATTTTTTAGAGAAAGATGGTACAGAACAGAACCAATCAAAATTTTGTAGCTTTTTTTTCCTACATATTATAGCTCATAAATTTTTCTTCTTTAGTACCCTCTAGTATACTATACAAAAATTCACCAAAACCCATCTCCCTAAAACAGGAAGAAGATAAAAAATTTATTATAAATAAATAAAAATACAAAATTTATTTTTTCTCCTATGTTCCTTTTCTCTTGACATGACTTAAAAAAATGAGACCACTCAAAAAATATATTTCCATGAAAAGACTCTCCAAAGAATCATACCTTATAACTATAACAACCTTATAAATTTTTTAGCTCCCCACAATGGATACAATATATATTCATAAATATATACAAAAATATCCAAATAAAAAAAACACCCTTTTAATTTATATATTTTGATAATAAAAAAAAACCTTAAAAAAAATGTTGTACCTGTATTTCTGTTGTAACTAGACATAGGATGGTAAGAAGCAGCATAAGACAATGCAGCATTTTGGGTAGTTTTATCAACTAAAAAAGATTCAGATTTTGAAGTTGGAGTTGAAAAACTAAGCATTTGTTGTTGACCATCAGAAGAAAAAAGTGTAGTAGTAGCATTAGATCTCAAAAGTGAAGCAGAACAAGAGTTTCTATTTTGTACTTGTTGATCAGTTTTTGCAAGTTTGAAACTTCTTAACTCATCTTCAGTACATGTTCCAGATCTCTCTTGTTTAAGTAAACCAGATCCATTGTTGTTGTACCATTTGTTTTTTGACTCAGGATCTGAACTAACCAAACCTTCTAAACTCACTACACCAAGATCCATTTAGAAACAAAAAAAGACAGAATAAGAACAAGAAAAACAAGAACTAGACAAGGTTTAAGGAAAGGAAATGAAGCATCTTATGGTATAGCTAGCATGACAAGAGAAATAGTACAGAAGAACCCTTTGGAAAAGGAAGGCACATCTCATGAGAGAGAGAGAGAGAGTTGAAATATAGAAGATATGTATGTATGTATATATGTGTATGTTTTTGTGACAACTTAAAGCTAAGGTGAAACAAGAAACCAGAATGGTTTTGTTTTGTTTTGGTTTTTTTTTTTTGGGAGTTGATGTCTTTGCAAAGATAAAATAATTGGAGAGATATATAATATAGGAAAGAGATTGTGGGGGAGAGAAGGAAACTGACTGGACTTGGTTTTCCTCTCATACATACGGGAGAGACTTTACTGACTCGTGTTAAGTGATTTTGATGACTTTAATGTAATTTAGATAAGAGAGTGATGATTGAATGATTAAAATAATATATTTTGATGAGAGATAATTATTGGTTAGAAGAGAGATAGAGACAAAAGTATCCAAAAGCACCAAAGCCAAAATCACCGAAATACTACCTCATTCATACCAAGTATCTATGCTAGCTAATACTATAAGGTTTTTATCAAATTTCATGACAAAAAATAGTAGATATTTTAAGGCAAATTATTAAGTATAATTTATTTACAAATTGTTATGCAAGAACAAAAACGGTTTCTGTGTTTGACATTTGAGTGAAACTATTTTTAACTAGACTAGATAAGTTTTATGCAAATAAAGTTTTGTGATATCTTAACAAAGTTCCCTCTTAATGATACTGCTAATAAAACTTGAGTTGTTGATATTGTTGGCGAGGATGTTTTGTGATATCAACGGTTTTGATCCCTCTATTTGCATTTATTTATGGAATCGGCTGTCGTATTTTAAAATTATTTAATTTTGATCACTCAATATTTTTGTATTTAAAAATGATGAAAATGAAGTTGAAACCAAAATTTTAAAAAGTTTTCTTATAATTTTATAAATATTGATTGCTCTACATCTTCAAATCGTATGTCACATCATTTAAAATATGTTAAATTGTTATTTTAAATACAAAAATTAGATAGAGAAACCAAACCTTTAAAATTTTTAAAAAGGAGGATCAATTCCGTGACAAATGAAAATAGGAAAACTAAAACCATAATTAAGTCTAAATAATAAAATCATATAATGATTTAAATTTATGCATCTTTTCCTTGTTAGTATAATATGCAACAAGTACTTTCCTTTTTCGGGCATTAACCCTTCTATTTTTGGGGAAAACAAACTCAAGTTCATATAAAATTTAAAGAGAAGAGTTTCGGCCAAAAATAAATAAAGTTGAACAATAATTATTCTATAAATTACTCAAATTTAAGTTGTTTTAAACAATTTATCTTTAATAGAACTCAAAAACTATTTGAATTCAATTATTTGATTACAAATGTTTATAATTAAGATCGCATTAAGGGGAAAAATGATTATATATCTTTTAAAAAAAATTATAATATATGTTGATTTTTCTTAAGGAGTATATTAAATTATGGAGTATATTAAATTATGGTATAGCTTTGTTATTGAGTTACGGTCTACTCTAGTGTTTTCTAGGAAAAGTAATTATTCGTGGAAGCCTATACGCAAATAAAGAGATGTATAGTTGGATTGAGAGGGACATGAGTGTCTTTTAATGTTAGAAACCACTTATCACCATGTTTGACAGCCCTGTTCTTTGTCAATTTCACTAAATTTAAAGTTCTTCTTTCACGCATTTTTTCTGAGTTTTTTCACACATTAAAAAGCTGTATATTTCAAGCAGATCTTATTGACCAGTGCCTCTATGAAAAATTATAAATTTATTATTTAAGGTTTTTAACTAGTGTCCTAGAACATTATATTCTAGATCTTTAAGGATAATGGTGAAAGTTTGTGTATCTGATCTAGAACAAAGATCTTATTGACCATTGTCTCTATTAAAAATACGTCATGTCACATGAACCTATCTTACGAGCATAGTTATTCAAACAATTTCCACAGCTAACACGTAGAAGGCCGCCACATCTCAAAAGATTAACTGAGCTTTTATACGTGCTGTCACAGTTGAATTTAACCCAACCCTCTCGAGACTTCTTCCATCTAATAAAAATAGTGTCAGTAGGCTGAGATCATCTAGTTACATGTGTTTGTTCGCGGTTATCAAACTATAATTAAGTACTTGTGACAATGCTTTATGGACCATTTGTAGAGTCAAATATCTTAATGCAACGCATCCTTATGAGAAAATAATTTTAAATCTCAGCAAGAGTATACTAAATGGTGTGTTTACATTTGGTGCAAACAATTTTTTTTTCTGCCCTTCATGAATCTCTAACATTTTGTTTAACAACTGGCAGTAGTAGTCTCTATCATTTTTTCTAAGATGTGTCAGTTTAGCGAAAATAGTTCGATTTTGTAACCTCAATAGACATGGTTCAACTATACATGTAAAAATTGTAAAATGAACATTAATCCTTATTGAGTATTTTTACAGAACATTAATCTCACTGTTATTAATAAGAAAAAATTTCTTCCCCATTTTTTTAGAAAAAAGGTAGCAGCAGTCTCTATCATCTTCTTCCCCGTAAATTTTTAATTTGTTTTATTTGATGTTGACATAACTAACAAAAATACATCATTGTTGCTAATTATGATTAGCAATGTCATGTGTATTTGGTTAGTTGGTGTCCCTTTCTAGTTTCTACACAAATGGTAATATTATTAATTCTACTTTGATGCAATGATTTGTTTTTTAATTGACCAACATCAACGTCAGAAAACTTCAAAAACAAATTGCATCACAAATTTGATCATTTTCAAAATTTCATGAATAGATATAAAAAAAATTATATGAACAAAAATTTCGTTTTAGAATTCAATATAGGTTGGCTGGTATTGAGTCTACTAGGGGTTTTCAGAGGGAGACTTCTCATTCTTCTTTTGAAGATTAAAAAAATAGCAAAGAGTAGTGGTGGGTTGCATGAACAAAGATGCATCACCACGTGACACATTCACACATAAAATTCTACCTCATATGTGTCTTATTCTCATTTAAGTTCATACACTTCTCATGCTTGCTTTTGCTCTATCCCCATACACGCATGATAAAGATAGACACCTCTCAAAATTTCTAAATAAAATATACACAACAATTAATTTAATAAGCATAGGTTTCTTCCATAGTCCATACCTTTATAGGATGCACATACAATACGTCAATCTCTATCTCTATACCATACCGTTTTATTGGGACAATGGCATAACTTGAGGGCAAAGATATATATAAGCTTGCTTAGCTTGTGAGCCTACTATTACTATAATAGAACAAAGTTTCTTTTCTCTTTTTCCGCATAACCAAAAATACCAATTTCATCTATGTCCAAAATATAGCATACCAATTTGTTCATTCGAATAATTACTTTATTCCTTCACAATGCACACTATCATCATGACTTAAATTTGAATGGGGCTACTAATAATTTCAAGTTCCCTTTAAAGAAACAAATTAAATTAGATAAATTAATATTGTTTCTGAAGGATTTAATTTAAACCAACTTAGTACAATACTTGTTTACACACGTATCAAACCATATCTCACTTGTGTAGATATACAAAAATATCTTATAAAAAACATAGAATAAATACCCTAAAATACTAGTAGTAAATAATTTTTCATACCATGTGAGCCTAAGCCCGTTTACCAACATCATCATTACGGATAAACCAGTAACATTATGTTCAATGGCATACTCCTATTAAAATAAATAAATTGTTTGAACTTTAAACATCAATTAAATTAAATATGATGTCTTTCTTTTTGTAGCGTATTTAGAAATACGTGCACCGTGTATAAAATTAGGTGAATGCTAGAGATAGAAATGTACATGGTGTCACTTTAGACATCAGTTGCCATTTCAACAATTTGATTTTAAATTTAGAAAATATCAAAAAACTTAGTAATTAGTATGAATTGGAATGGAATTCATCAAATAAATGATTTGGTTCTTATATCCGATGTAATATAGCATTATGTTCCGTGTGTTGCAACTTACAAGATTTAGGAGGATTAATGTTACTATAATGGAAATCAAAAGCACATGATGACCCTCTTTTTTGTGTATGACTAAACATAACCACGCTCTTAATTATAATAACAACAGAAATTAGAGTAAAAGAAATGAGGAGCACATGATCTACTAGGCTATCTTATTATTATTTTATTTACCAAGCACATGAACCCCTCTTGTAAAATATAGTGTCTTTGTCACCTTGCATAATAATTTCCGTTTAAAAGCAAATCCTAATTCCAATTGATGTTTAGTCAAATTGACCAATATATCGTGCAGCTATGCAATAGCATGTTTGAGATTTGAGACACGAGAGGTGAAATTAAGATAATTGAAAAGACAGATCAGTTGTGTGTGTGGGGTTTGAAAAGTCCTTGTTTAATCCCTCTACTCATTTCCTTTTTTCTCTTCCATAATAATGTATTGTATAATGAATTGTGTTCCAAAGATCATTAGAATCGAGTAAAGTCTCCGAATTTAAAGTGTTTTATAGACCTCCATATTTATATTAGAAAAATGTTAACAAGTGTCCTTAAGACGTTTAAAATGAAAATGTTGTATTAAAATTTGTGTATTCAATACATTAAAACATCAAAAAAGTAATTTTTTCTACATAAAAGTTATCAATTATTTTTATCTTTTGAATCCTTAACAAGTGTCCTAAACGCACTTATTAACAAGACCCTTTATATTGATCAATGAAGTCTTCAAATCGAAAATCCTCTTCAAACCCACATTATGTTTTGTTGAAGCGGATGTTTTTCAAAAATCCCACGTCCAATAGTGAAATAAATAGATAACTATTGTTTTTAAGAAGCTAAAAATAGAGAACTATTGTTAATATTAATATGGAGAGTTAGTGTGAGTTTTGAATGTATTGAGAGCTTGAGTGGTTGTGTGTCTTTTAGAATGTTATGAATTTTGAGACAAATATTGTAGTTGGGTGATTTGCAAGTTTATCCTTGTGGAAAATGCAACTTGAGAGGAAGTCGGAACAATTTCTTATATTGGATCAGAGACGTAGAGTTTCACATTTGAACGAAAGAATGTTGATGTGTAAGTGTGAGGTAAAAGTCTAACGAAAGAACAGGTGAAAAAATTGATATGAGATGGAAAAAGTTTATTCAATATAAGTTGAAAAAAGTTTATTAAAATTTTATAAGTTGTTTTCATAACGAGTTCTCCCAAACAATCAATTTCACCAAACTTATACTAGTAGATTATTTTAAGGGAATTGCTTGTTGTAGCGAGAGATTATCTCGCGAAAACTTCACCACCTTATATTTGTTGATTAGCATTCTTAAATCACACCCTTGATTTCCGTTGTTTTCCAACCTGTAAAACAATTAATTGGCTAAACCACCTTATCGGGATGATTTTGAGATAAAGCTTGTCGTGATGAATAGCAATGCTCTTATTTTAAATAAGTCAATTTAAACATACCATTTATATATTTCAATGGACATTAACACCAATTAAAAGAAGAATATTCCTCTAAAAAAAAACCTTATAAAGTATCAAATTAAGCCACAACCTGCACCATAATCTAACATTAGCTTAGTATTGGGATTGGTCATGCTCATTTCATTTATTTGCTCACTCTTCATCTTGTTGATTCAAAATTCCAAATGGTGGAAAGGACAGAAGGAACTAAAAATTTAAAGTTAATGTATAGAAGCTGCAAACCTATGATTTAATTATATTTCCCTAATGTGCAGGGACGATTCTAAAATCTTCTGTCACTGACCAACGTTTCCATTTGACTATAGAGTTAGACCCCACGATGGTCCAAAAATTGAAGGGAACATTAGTAATTTATTTCTTTCGATTCTCAGACCCCAAAATAAGATCCGCATTCATTAGGATGGTCCTATAAGTTTGAAATTTTTGGTACAGTCACATTGTGCTTGCCCAAAAATTAATGTTGTCATATGTGGTTCGTGTGTGGATAAAAGAATAACAATGACAACACATATTTTAATTATCTAGCTATAGTATTTTAATGTCGCTGGACTAGGCACAAATAAATGTCGCATTTTGTGAGAGCATTCTTATTGTAACTTGTGATTTAATTGAACAAACTATCTAATTATTAGTAAGAACAAGTTATGTTGAAGTGCTTTCAAGTATATATATATGTGTACTATGTGCTATTGTCTCCTTCCCTAAATAGAAATGTGCTAATGTCTCCTAGAGTGGGATTCTAGTTCTAGGTAAATATTGTCATCCTAAGTTCATGAAAAGGAGGGTGCATTACTAATTGGGGCAATCAATCTTCTTCTAATTACGTATGATTATGATATAAACATGCAACCTATCTGTTACTAGTATATAATAACTTTTACATTTGCCAAAAAATAGTGTCACATTTCGTTTCTAATGTGGTTTTAATTGTTTTTTTTTCTTTCTACTTTACCTGTAATTAGTATTATGTGTATCACTCTCCTGTTGTTATTCTCCACTTTGCACCTTTTATGATAATGAAAACACAAAAATGAAATAGGCAATAAGGTTAAATTTGTAAAACTATTTTTCTATTTTATCTATTTATATTCTTTCTAAATTGAGTGAAATGATCTACTTTAACTATTACTGTGGGACGAAGTGAATAATTAATTAATAACTTATTAGTAGTTGATAGTCCTAGTTTTCTTTCGAGATAAATTTAATGATATAGATTCCCTTCAAATAGTGTAAATGTACCAAGTCAATAGTAATTGACAATGTCACGAGATCACAAGGTCAATAATTAAATTACGATCACTGTGTCTGATTAATCCGACAAACTCAAGTGTATAAGTCATTTTTAGGTTAATTGAATAATTAATGTATTTAGTCGCATTTATAAACCAAATACATTAGTTATTCAATGAACCTAAAAAGTTGTGTTTTGCTTATAAATGTGATCGGAATGAGTATGTTAATAGTCCAACATAACGGTTAAGAGCCTTACCTCAAAGCTATTGATCTTGTGTTCGACTCCTATTAAATTCATTTCATGGCTCCGCCACCGCATATGACATGAATCGATCACCTTTATTTCCGGTCAACCTGATCCAAACCAATTTTTAAAACATAATGTACGTATTAGTATGTTGAAAATGGCAATCCACTAGAAATAATTGAAAGTTTTGTACCAACAAGAAATATTAAAAGTTAATCTGGTTGTTTGTTGGGATGGAGCCGGTCCATTATGTCATTCTATTCTAGTTCTAACAAAAAGCTTGTACAACATTGTACCAAAAAAGAAAAGAAAAACTAGTACAACATTTCTCAATCAAAATATATACTAACACATTAATTTATTAAAAGAATGAAAAATTAGCTAAAATGCAGAATCTTAATGTAGTTTCTTGAAATTTAGACATGTCCTATTTCAACCGACATAGAGAAAAGTGAAAAGGAAGACAGAGTAGCATACAAAAACAGTTTAGATCTCAAAACTCAAACAAACTGAATGCAAAGCAAAGCAATGAAGTCCAAATGAAAACTGTTTTGTACGGTAGATATCATCCAGCTAGCAACTGTGTCCACCTAATTATGTACCTTACAATGCGTCAACAATAATGTAACTTCTATGTCTATTATTATTCATGTACAAATGAGCTTTCTATAATAATTCATCAACCATCAACAATGATTGGTACAAATAGTAAGAGATTTGACTCTTTAAACCAAGTCATTAGGAGTTCGATGGTGACTCTTACTTATGAGATTAACTTGGTTAGAAATAGGAAATCTTATCTTATGTGTCTAATAAGTTTCTCGATGAAAATTAGTGTTTTTTATTTTATTTAAGGTTGAACGTCTATTTAAATATATGTTAAGTTTGCGAAAACCACAACAACAAAGAAGTTTGGCTTTGTAGTTTCTTAGAAGTCAGGGTCCGCCAATAATCTTCAAAAGTAATTAGAGTAAATTACACTCCCTTCCCCTTAAAGATGTATGAATTACACTTTCCTCCCCTCTTAAGTTAAAATATACACTCCCCTCCCCTCTTATTCAAAACATATTAGAATAAATTTCACTCCTCTCCCCTAAGAGAAGCTTGAATTACATCCCCCTCCC
>Ga0099826_10003907_pt1 | contig 10294 bp, 10 predicted proteins | sample Mtrugardesep15_FD_76830 | JGI IMG/M metagenome (GOLD analysis project Ga0099826, IMG submission 76830) | Root nodule microbial communities of legume samples collected from California, USA - M. trunc garden sep15 | ecosystem: Host-associated > Plants > Roots > Nodule | place: USA: California...
AAACCTTTCCTTCAAGTTCAAGAGGTGTATCAGAAAGATCTCATCATAAAACAATTGAAATAACAGTTCAATTTGATTAATGCAGCCTTGCTCATGTAAAGTGAAAAAATCGAGAACAACTGCGGAATTGCTTACGGTCTACAGCAGCAAAACTTTTCCTCACAGTGATAAACCAAGTAACCAACATGACTGGTTTGCTGTATTCTTCTTTCAGGGGCAAACTATTTATCTATTAAAGATTTGCTAAAACCGAAATTTTTAAAACTAATACACAAGATAAAAAAATGCAAGTTACCTGAAAGAATAGAAGTAATTTCCACCATTGAAGATATTTTATTCTGGGGCAGCAGATTTTAAAATTTTGTGTTTCAACTTCTTATTATGATTTTCCTGTTCACAGTTGATAAAAGAAAAATTAAACTCTGCATGGGTATTAAGTACAATAATTTTTTATCAGGCCTATAAAAATCCAAATCATAATTTCTCAATCCTCAATAGCGAGGAAAACAACTGGTCACAACAAAGCCCTGCTGGCTTTGCTACACTAGTATGAATATTCTGACCTCATTCTACAAAATTAGGATATGATTGAAGATGCCTATTCAATTTCCCTAGGCTCCCGTTTATGGGCTGCTGTAGTCAGTCACCATTTAGATTTCAAGTTTATTGCACATGAAAGAAGAGATGCCAATCAATTAGCCTTGCATTCATGCTGGAGGGCTAAGAGTGTAGGTTACAAATCAATCTTACCCTTAGACAAATGTGGTCCACTAGGCCAAAACAGAACCAAGTCTCCAGCTCAGGAAGCTCGTTTTGAGTTTTCCAACCTTGAGACCACATTTACTATTGCATACCTTGAGCCAATTTGTACTCAATCAGGATAACACACAGCTACAGGATTGGAGGCAACTTAGCTAAGAAATGTTCTAGCGAACAAACCTGAACGAATGTGATTTCCCCCATTGTAGTTCTACTAAAGGGTACAGTAGTTCGTCTTTGGGGTTTACAGAGCCTTAAGTTTCTCATTACACCAAGTTTGTCTTTTTGGGGTTTAGAGCTATGTTGTTAAAAAGTGGCAAATAGCACCGCTATTGCGACGGAGCGGTGCAAAGGGAGTAGCGGCCGTTGCAGACGCCTTCGCAGAGGGAGATTGCAGGGCAGATGGCATTTGTTGCAGCGCTATGCAAGCACAAAAAAATTAGATGAAGTTAAAGCCCAAATTACGAACTTTTTCTTTTCTTCTACAGTTGCGATGCTCCTTCAAAGCTTCTGTCACGCAAGGAACCATCATCTCAAGGCCCCAATCTGTCCTCAGCTGCACCTTTCGCAGCTCTCACCATCCTCGGCTGTATTGTTCACAGCTCTGGTTTGGTTCCCTGCTCTGTTTCACTTTCATCTGGTGTCCTGGTTCTGTTTCTTTCATGATTCTAGTCTCCCTCCCTCTGTTTCTGTTTTGTTCTTGCCTACCCAGCCTCTGTTTCATTTCAGTTTAGTTTTTCATTTTTGGTTTTGACTTCTTTTTATTTTTGGATTTGTTTGTGTTTCCATTTTCAACAGCTATGTCAACTCCTACTAATTCTCAACCATCGTCAACTAGTGGCTCAGTTGCTGCTTCTACTGTCATGCTTTTGAAACCAAATGGTGATAACATTGACATACCAAGGCAATGGAATAGTTTAAAGGACAAAAATGATAAGATGGTTACATGTGATTTTTGTAAGAAAATTAGCACATGAGGAATTTCTAGGGCCAAAAGACATCAAAAAGGAAGAAAAGGAAATTTATCCTGCATCCCTCTATCAGTGTCAACAATGTTCAAGTCCGACAAAGCAACAAGGACGGAATCTCTCCCAATAAGTTTATTTTTCACAAGGGATGACACCAACTACCTCTCACTAAAGAGTGTCCACATTCTCCCCATTTGCAGACTTACTTCCATTAGTCCAACCACATCACGCTTCACCATATTGCTAAATAAAATCATTAGCACTTCAATCTACTCTTATTCAATAACTCTCCCTACATTTATACCACTGAATTGTTAATTTAATCAAATATAATATTGGACAACATCCACATATATCATGTATCCTTCAATCAGAGTCAATCATGTTCGAGTCCAACAAAGCATGCTTGTACCACCATAAAAACATACACACGACTACATCAAGAAATTCAGTTTTCATAAGGGATCGAACCAGGGACCTCTCAATAAAAGAGTGTCTCCCAGAAGGGATAGAATCTCTCGCAAAAAGTTTATTTTTTAAAAGGTATCACCTCTCACTAAAGAGTATCCACATTCTCCCCGCTTGTGGACCTAGCATACTTCCACTAGTCCAACCACATCCCACTACACCATATTCCTAAATAAAATCAATAGCACTTCAAGTAACTATCCCTGCGTTTATACCACTACATTCTAATCAACATCATCATCATCATTAGGGTTTTAAATAAAGGTCCACAACCGCGATCTAGATAGCAACATAATAGTATCCAAAACTGCAATGTGACCGCCATTGAGGCGGCATCAGCCAAATTTGACTGCACCTTTTCACCATATCAATGATTACAATGCGACAGCAACTGTTACCACAGCCACAATTTAAACCCTAATCCTAATTATATTGAACTACATATATAAGAATACACTTCAATGTTGAATTATGAATATAAAAACACACAAAAACAAAGTAAACTAACCTGTTCAAGAACCTTAGCTGAACTCTGTTCAACCAAAGTAGTCAAATTCTCAATCTTGACAAGCATTTTCAAATACAAATCCTCCAAACTCTGAGTATAATTCTTAGCCTCAGAACCCATCAAATTACTCAACCTCTTAACCTCATATCCTTCAGCACAAACATCCAATTCCCTTTGATCCTTAGAAGTCTGTTTCATCTTACTCAACTTCTCGTTATCGTCGTCCTGAATCATCGGTGAATAACTTAGCTGACAATCAAGTACCGGAAATGGTGAATTAGGGATAAATGAACCGTAATGACCGCGAAATGCGGGTCCAATGTTAATAATTTCGATTGAAACCGGGTTGAACGATTGGGATTCGGTTAGAAATTGATAAACACGGTAATCGTGTGTGTGAGTGTGTGAATTTTGATCTGAAATTGGTGAAGATAGGAGAAAGAATAAACTAGGGTTGAAATTGAATGAAGAAGAAGAAGAAGAAGGTGAAGATGATGAAGAGGGATTTGAATTGGGATTAGGGTTGATGGTGGAAGAGAATTGTGAGAGAGACGAGAGAGATGAAGTAATGGTGAATTCACGGAGGGAGGGGCGTAGGGGTGAACGGCGGCGACCAGAGAACCAACCGATGAGGGAGGAGGAATGAGGGATGAGACGACGGAGGGTGGTGGCGTTGATTTCGCCGGAGGGGGAGAGAAATGAGGAGGTGGTGAGGAAGCCGGTGACGGTGGCGAGGAGAGTGGGGGTGGTGTCGGAGGAGTCGTCGGAGAGGTTGAGTGGGGTTGTGAGGGTGACGTGGCCGAAGAGGAGGCCGGAGAATGTGGATGTGGAGGTGGTTGAGAGGTGGTGGAGGAGGGAGGAAAGGGTTGGGCCGGAGATGGCAATTTTTTGTAATGGGGGTGGTGGGTCCATGGCGGCGGACGGTGAAGAGAGAGAGAGAGAGAAATGAATGTATAGGGTGTGACTCAACTCAACTCAACTGTTCTTGAGTTTGTTTCTGACAAATACGTCACAGCAGTTCGTGTGTAACTCAATTGTTCTTGATTTCTTGCAATCTATTTAGAAAAAGTGTTTTGTTAACGGTGTCTTCGAGCTATTAAGTAATTTATAAATAAACATTTTATCTTGAAAATATAATATAAGATATTATTTTTTATCAAATGATTGAACAATTTTTCAATAAAAACTTACTTGTTTTGGATGTTTAATCAATGCACTTAGAACATTGATTAACATTCTTCTTAAAAAAACAAAATTATGAATGAAGATATTTGTGCAACTAATTAATGATAATTTTTTTCATTTTTTAATTAAAAAATAGAAAGAAATAAAAGAGATAATTATTCAAAAATTGTCACAAAATAATGGTTATATAAATATTAGTTCTTCAATATATACCACCTTTATTAAAAAAAAAAAAAAACCATTTAAAAAAGTATGTATTGCCACTATCAACAAACATGCTAAAAGACAATTTTTATTTGGAGAGAGCATGTAATTTGGATAACAGTAGTGCTAGCAATACTCTCTCCAACACTTGATTTTTAATTGACTTAAACTATGGTGGGTCTTACATTTTGGAAATAGGTTCACTTAAAGTAGATGGTCATATATTGGTTTTATCCAATAAGAGAATGAGTGCTGAAGAAAGTGTTGAAAAAAGAGTGTCGTTAGCATTCCTCTAATGAAAGTGTCGTTAGCATTCCTCTTTATATTTCGACGAAAAGAAAAAAAAAAAAGCATTCCTCTTTATATAAATAATGAAAGTGGGTAGGACATGAAATTTTTTTATGTTAGGATAAAACAAACTCTCTTCTTAGTGATCATCTTTCTATTAAGGATAATATATTGAGAAGAGTCGTTATTCATCATGACTCACAACTGTGTGTGAGTGATTGTGGTGTTTTGAAATCGGCGTATCATCTTCTTCTTTTTTTGTAATATTTTTAGTACTATTTGGCATTTAGTAGTTTTTAATGGACTGATTTATCTTCAGCGGATTCTCTACAACTTTCGAATCATTTCATTTGGTTTGATCAATCGACATGCAATTCTAAGTCGCAATGTTCTTTTATGCATCTAATTTGGTTCTCAGTTGTTTGGTAATTTGGAAATAGAGAAATAATAGACTTTTTAATAATAAGGATCAATATATCAGATTCTAGACAAAAGTAAACGTCTTTCTTATTGGTGGCTAAAGACAAAAAAAAAATGTGTATTTAACTTTTGAGCATCTAAGAGCAACTCCAATGCTATGTTCTACACACCTAAGAACTGTTCTTGTTATTTTTTTTGGCGAATATTCACTTATCATCTAAGGTGGAGAACGGTTTCGCTACAGGAACCAATTTTACATAACATAAAGCTGCTTTTGGTACGGAAAGCAGAACATGCAAATAAAACCATATATATGATTATTATTATTGTTATAGATAGCTGCTTTAAAGCCAAAGCACAAATGCAAATTACGGAACCGTTGGAAAGGCCTATAGCTTGAATTTTGAACATTTTTTAGATTAACTATACTTATATTACTGTTTTACTTGCATGCATTAAATTTTTTGTAATATATGTATGTGTATATATGTATATATATTACAAAAATAAGAGATATATATTAACAAATAAATAAATAGAAATATTTGAGGTCTATTGTGGGACCTTAAAAGTAATATAAGAACAAAAATATGGTTCTTGCATTAGAATAAAAATAAGTGATGGTTCTTAAATTTTATGTGTCATCCATGGGCCTACAAAAAATGATTGAAGAACAAAATTTTTATTCTAGCATTGTAGATGTTCTAAGGTGGTCGTTTAGTCCTTACTTGCCTAGGCTTTGGGTACTAGCTTTCCTTTTCGGTCTTTCATTTTCGTTTTGTAACAAGTTGTCAAACTCTTGTGTTTTACTTTTAGCACACCTTGTGCTAGGTAAAACTTTCTCTCGTTGGTAATGTATTACATTTTTAGCTTGTTAAGAAAAATTAACATTGAGATATATAAATCATATCTTCTATTGTGTTTAACTTGAGTGCATGGAGTGTTGAAGAAGAAGAAAAAAATTCAACATTAGTTTTTTTTTTTAATTTAATGAAGTTCTACTTGGGTTAGTGATAATGATGTCACATCAACAAAAATTTACAACTCACTAAAAATCACTTTTTTAACAGTGATATATTAATAGTAAGAGTTGAGACATCGAGGAGAGAAAAAAGTGCATTGTTGCCGCTAGGTTTCGTTGTTGCATCCGCTCTACCTTTTTGGTTGTTGGATTTATTTTGGGATTTGATGTATGTTGGCGGAATGGTTTTAGTTTGAGACTTGTTTAATTATGTTGAATGGTGTTTGGACTTGGCTCATAAGCTTGTTCTAGCACAATTTAATTTGCTGCCATTTTTTTTTCAAGAACTGCAACATAATTTTTTATAGCAACAAAATGGCAAAAAATGCATTAAAAAATATTTTTTTTACTAACTGGTCCGTCAACTCGCCAGTCCGCCCCTATGTAGGGAATGATGAAATTTTATACTTGACCACCTAAATTGACTCGGTTCGTCTCATCCTGTTTCGTACGAACTTAAGCAGGACAAGTCTAAACCGAACAAGGCGGCCCACTTTGCCATCCTAATGGTAACTTGAGTAAATTTCTCGATAAAACAATAAAAGTATGAGTGTTATAAAAATAATGTTAGGGTGAATATTATTATAAAAATTTGTTAGCAACACATTTTCTAACGCAAACTATTTTATTTGACCTACCCTCGAGAAATAGACTAAATTCAGTTAATCTATTAGCAACTTGATTAGTTTCCCTCAAATAAATCAACAAATAATTATTAAAAAAACCTACAATCTACAATGCACGAGCCTAGAGCATCCGCAAGCATAACATGGTTAAGGTAGAGGGAGAGTCCAAATCTTGAAAGAGATACCCAAAAAGACACTATGTTTGGCAAGCCAATTTTTATTTTCATTCTCTTCTTGAAAATGATAAATTGAAACTATGAAAATATGATAAGAGAGCATATTAAAGAGAAAGACTTCATTGCAAAACCAATCAATTGGTGCATTTGACTCCAATTCAAGTATTACATTCTTGAAATTATAATTATAGGCTAAAGTAAGTCATTTAGAATCGTAAGTAATTCTGCTAACAACCAAATGTGATTCCATAAAAACAAAAACAAAACCAATCAACCATTCCCCTTATAATTGTACATAATTCAACCAAATCTTGATCTTCCATGATTGTAAACTAGCTACCACCAACATTAGTCTTGGCAGTATTCTCCAAGGGTAGAGCAGAAGAAGGACATCTACACCATGAATTGGTTGAAGGATGTGTCGAGTAAGAAAATTGAGCAAGAAAATTGTGTTGCTAGCATTTCTCTTATTTTAAAAACTTATATAGTGATTATACAATTATTTTAACATTCTTCTTTATAAATAATTATTCAAAAATATACTTATACTGCGTACTTGTCAGAAAAATATGCGTCCTTAACAATTCTCTTATTTAGAAAACATATACCGACTATTACTTAGTTGAGTGTGAGAGAGGTCATTGTAAAATAAAACTATTCAAGGTAGCTTGAAGGTGCTATGTTGATCAAAGAAGCATTCTTATTTCTTCTGTATATGAGGAATTTATGTTCCAACTTTGAATAAAGATCAGATAATACATGTTCCAACTTTGGTAAATCAAGTCCACAGTTATATTACAAAGTAAAAATTGAGCCTTCTAATCATGATCTGCAGGTACATATTATGAACAATGTGTGATAATCAAAGACAAGAAGCGTCTTTCCTTCAGGTCCAAGATAATCAATCAGGTAATCCCATCATCTGAATGAAACTGTGATATGTTGAGGTATCTATTACTTTAACACCAAACCCTTTTAGCTCCATACACATGCCTGAATAAATTATAGGATGCATGGATGATAAACGTGTTGTTACCTTGATTTCAAACCTTTTCGTATCTTTGGCTTTGCTATTTAGGTAGCAAGAACATTGTTTGTCATAGATTATAAAAACATGATCAGATACAATACTTGCAGATGGCCTGGATATGCAGAGTTCAAAATGGTCCTCATCTTTACCTTGGTCCTCAAGATCACAGATAGTGATGTTAAATTTTAACGGAGCAACAATTAACCGGTTCCCACCAAGTACAAAACAGAAAATGAAGCCGAGCAAAGGGGAACCCGGTGTAGAAGAAGATAAATCAATGACTACATAATCTGTTGTTGTCATATACTCAAACCACTTTGGAACACTGTTTCCCGGATACACGTAAAGTGCTTGATAAGAATCGTTGTGATCTTTATAATCATTGAACTTATTATGAAAATCATGGTCTGAAGCTGATACATGGTGGTATGCGAATTTCATAATGTTTATTTGTGCATTAAGCACAATATTTGTAAGTGAGTGTTCATCCAATTTCAAGCAATTCGCGAATACAACCCTATTCCTGTTCTCCTTGAATTGTTCAGGAATTGAAGGGAACAACACAGTCTCTAGTGATGTGCACCCTCGCGCGTGTAGAACTTCAAGAGATTGAGGAAGCTCTGGTAGAGTTTGCAGCTCAAGGCAATATCTTATGTCTAGATATTGCAGTCTTATCAAATTCTTAAAACATGAAGGAAAACTTTCAATGGAACAGTTTCCTAAATGTAGGATTTCAAGCTTGGTTTGACGTCCAAACGATGCAGGCAATGCATTGATTTGTGTGTATTGTAAATCCAACTCTATCATATTCTCTGATGTCACATTGAACTTTCTTATATTTTTGCAAAACTTAAGGCTGAGATATCTTAGGGAGCTTGAATGTGTATCACTTGTTAGCTCGGTAAGGGAAGTGCAATGACTGAGGTCCAAATTCTCAAGCTTTTCTAGAGAGAAAATAGATGGATGCACACTATTCAACTGACCACAAAAATTGATATCCAACACTTCTAGATTCGGGGCTTTCGAAAAGTCCGGCAACTCTTTCAGGAACCTTGAGTAAAAGAGCTTAACTTCTTTCAAATTCAGCAGGTTCTGTAACAAAATAAATCAAATGATTTCACATGATGCATGAGATTTTGTTAAATAAAGAGAGAAAATATAATAGAGAGACACATATGATGAGTAAACAACCAATTCTGTCCCACAACTTACATATTCTCTCTTACTTTGTCCCTCAAATAAATGAAAATAACAAGTAGTCCATAAAGTTTTTAACATGGAATATATGTAGCAAACGTTAAGGACTGCTTCATATTTTTGTTTGCTTAAAGGAAAACTAGAGATAAGTTTGGAAACAAATTTGATGGTTTATTCCATGTATAATTTGTAACCTGCATTCCATGCCAGAGTTTTTCAACTCGACTATATGACAAGTCCAATATAACGAGTTTCTCCGCTGAAAATTCATCTGGCAATGATTTCAAAGGGTAATGCATCCAACAGAGGTATCTTAGTTCAGGTGGCATCGAATGAAGTCCTTGAGGAAGAAGATCAGAATCATCTTGATCATATGCATTAGGGACATACAAAAATTGTAGATTTCTCATATTAGCAAATGTTGAAGGGCTTAACTTCAGCTTCCTAAGTGTTGGCAATGGCATCCATATGCTTCTAATTTTTTCAGTTCCCTGTCATCAAAGTAGAAGACCAATTTAAATATCCTTAGAAGCCCAGTGAATATTCATTTTGGTCCCTAAATATTTGATGCGCTATCACTATGTCGCTGAATGTATCAAAATTACAAAAAAACCTCCCAAACGTGTCTTTTGTATCTAGATATGTTTTTGTAATTTTGATACATTGAAAGACTATTGTGACAATAGCAAATATTTAAGAACCAAAATGATTTACTAAAAAAAAACTATAATGGTATCAAAGATTTTATATTTTAGGCTTTTACCTTATCATTTTTTAACACTTCATAAATGTCATCATCCCATAATCGACTACGGCTTCCAGGGTCTCCACTTGATTCTTGGCGAACAATCTCCCTACCCATGTCTTGTATAATTCCATGCATAGATATAACATTATGTTTAGAAATAGATACAAGATCTTTATCTTTCAACCTTTCTAACCCACTGGCTACTGAATTATCACTTTCAGAATCTTTCAACAATAGTTTTAGGTAGTCCCCTTTCAAATTTGATCCATTGAAAAAACATGCAATATCTAAAAAAATCTTCTGCTCTTTGCGATCTAGATCATCATAACTCAATCTCATTACATCTTGAACTTTTTTACTTGGCATTTTTCTAAGCTTGTCTAGTTGACTTTCCCATACTAACTTATCTTTTCCGCGGACAAGATGAGCCAAAACTTTAAGAACTAATGGAATGCCTTTGGCATAATTCACCACCCTCTTTGATAGATCATTATACTCAATTTCAAGTTCCTTACCTTTGAAAGCATTCAAATTGAAAAGCTTAAGTGATTTATCAATGTCCAATGCACCTACCTCATATATATCATCAACATCTTGAGAAAGCATTTGCTTATCTCTTGTTGTTATAATGATTCTACTACCAAATCCAAACAAATCATGATCTCCAACTAAGATTTCAAGTTGATCAAAATCATT
>Ga0099826_10003908_pt1 | contig 10292 bp, 5 predicted proteins | sample Mtrugardesep15_FD_76830 | JGI IMG/M metagenome (GOLD analysis project Ga0099826, IMG submission 76830) | Root nodule microbial communities of legume samples collected from California, USA - M. trunc garden sep15 | ecosystem: Host-associated > Plants > Roots > Nodule | place: USA: California...
AGGTCACCTATAGCCTAGGATTAGGAGAACTCACTGAGACATTATGTCTCATCCCAATCCTTATTTGTTTCAAATCAGCAGGGTAGTTTAGCATGTTTGTCGCCGAATGGATATTCAGCAAGGACTTGTTTGTAACCACTGCAGGAGGTTCACATGGATTCAAGAATGCTTTTCTTTATTTATTGGATAGTTGTATGGTATTTCTGATGTACGAACGTGAATTGTTGTATATGATATTCATTCGAAGTAATTTAAGTTGCAAATTTTAATGTATCCAGTACCAAAGATAATGCACATGCTAAACTTTCTAGATACGTTTAATGTGGGCGTTACAGTTAGCAAAAAACAAGTACCATAAAAATTATATTCCATTTTTATATAAACAATTAAATATTATGAGAAAACAACTACCATAAAAACTGTATATATACATTCACATTTTAATATTACTTATTGAGTTTTTTTACAACTACCATAAAATCTATATAAAAATAGAGCTTAATAATTATTTAAATTTTATTTAAAAATTACATAGTAATTTTTTAATTATCTATTAAGCTTGATTTTTATCACGGCAAGTAAGCATGTGTTCATGATGGCCTCGATCATTCGAGCTTAAGGTAGCCAACATAAGACTACATTGATAAATATTTATTTAAATATAAATTCTTCCACTATTAATTGTTATTTGTTTTTGTTACAAACTCGACTATTATTGTTTTATTTAAAGATCGACTATTAATTGTTATTAAGTGTAAAAACAATAACAAAATGTTAGCAAAAAAAACTACCATAAAAATTATTTTCCATTTTTATATAAACAATTAAATATTATGAGAAAACAACTACCATAAAAACTGTATATATACATTCACATTTTAATATTACTTATTGAGTTTTTTTACAATTAAAATTTAAATAATTATTAAACTATATTTTGATATAGCTTTTTTTTTCTTCACACAAAATAATTTATTCTTCAAAAAAAGCTATATAAAAATATAGTTTAATAATTATTTAAATTTTATCTAAAAATTACATAGTAATTTTTTAATTATCTATCAAGCTTTATTTTTTTATTTTCACTACTACATAATAACTCCAAAGTATTTATTAAGCAAGTATATACTTCATTATGTGAACTAAAACACATGTTTAGGTTGAATTTACTTTAGGTGGTGTGTTATGCCCTCACGACTGCACCACCGTCAAACCATATGGTGGTCTTTTTCCACACGTTAGGGTATGCTCCGGTCAGCACCGCCTCCGTCCTCGACGGTGGTAACTGGTTCTCTTTCTTAGCTTCGGGTGCCGGTGTCTTAGTGAGCAACACCATTGACCTAATGGTTATCACCATACCGTGTCTGTCTCTTGGACTGGTAATTGTTGTGTGGTTCGGTATTGACAACATGAAATCAAATCTTCTCTGTGATTTGTGTCCGGATCTTCAAGACTTTTCTTGGTTCGTCTGCCTATTGTTCTCATCTTGCTTTGGCTTTCTGATTCTAACCAGATCTGTTGAGGTCTAAAGGATTCAAAGCTAATGGGTTGGCTTCCACCATAAATTAGTAATCACGAATGGTTTTAAATCCGTCTCAATCCTTCGTGATTGAATGGTTACTGCTTTAAACGTCCAGTTCTAATATGTGTTGTGGTTTGTATAGCGACGTCGTGTTCTACTGAATTTGTTTCAGATGGTTTGGCTCGAATGGGTAATTATAGCTTGTTGTGGTCTTGCAGGAAGTTAATGGATCTTGAATCTCTTTTGTGTTAGCAGATGATTCATATGCCGGTTTAGTTTCTCCATTCACTATGTTTGATTTGGACTGTGCGACTCGAAAGGATCGTTTAGCTTGCTGCGATTTGCCGCAAGGAGTTCATGGCACATGGACTCGCTTCCATGTTGCCAGACGGTCCAATCACTATATTGATTAGAGTATGATCCACTTGTGTTGTGAGCAATTTTGTGTGGATTTACTAGGTTAGGTTTATGTCCCCCTTAGTTTTTTCTTTTGTTTGTATCTTTCCCCCTTTTTAATAATATTATATGTGAGCAATTTTCAATATATTAGAGTAGGGTACCATAATAGTTGGACAATATTATTTTTGATGTCATTTGGCTCTTGACTTATAAAAAAAAGAAAGAAAAAAAAAGAAGGTAAATTTACTTTTATTTTGATGTAAATTTAGTTGATTGAACAATTCAAATTAAGAGCAATTACGTATTTTTTTTTATTTTATTTGAATATTTTTTATAATTATTGTTTTAATTAAGTACAAAATTAACCTCTCAAAAGAATAATTAGGCTTATAATTTTTTTTACATAAATACATTTCTTGAAAAAAATAAAAACAAAAGTCTGAGGGACATAAACCTAACTCAATAGAAGAAAAAATACAAGTAAACAATAAAAAATATTCACACATAAGGGTGTCATTTCTATATTCTCGAAAAATAGTCATTCTTTGTCGCTGCATCACTCGAAGAGCCAACGATATACATATTAAAAAATGTATTACCCTGTTGATCCTCTACTTATTTATTTTTTTGGCTTTATGCTCCATCAAATCTGCAACATGTAACTATACCGAAGTTTAGCAGCGAAGCTAACATGAATATTACGCAGGGGCAAAATTTAAAGAAAAATGATTTTTTTTAAATCAACATATTAAATTCAAAGATAAAATATAATTGTAGTCCAATAAATTATAATTTTTTAGGTTTAATCACTACAAAACAAAATCATTTTTTCTCTCAAATTTTACCATAAAAGAAAAGAAAAAAAAAAGAAGAGTGTTCTTAGTCATGCATTTAATCTCGATAACAACAAATTAAAGATTAAAATTAAACTAAATCTTGGGAACTTAACTTAAAAATCGTGAGTGTTTTTGAGACTAAAATCAAATTTAAACCTAAACTTAACCAATATGTTAAAAAAATCACAATAATTTTTACTTACATGAAATGTAAATAAAACAAGAGCTGTGTTATACTACGCGAATGTATCACGACTCCTAAAATGCCTTTGAGAACAAAAAAATAATAGAGGTCCCACCTACCATACAAGTCATTGTTGCAATAAAGTATAGTTTTTTAGCCTGTCGTTAGTTTCTCTTGAAATTAAATGTCGTGAGATTTAGCAATTCTGATAAAACAATAACAAAGAAAATAAAAATTGACAATAGTTATTTAGAAAAGTTGGACACAAAGCCTTTTAAAAAGTCAATTTTATTTATCATTGATTGTATGCTAGATAGATTAATAATGACTTTTTCAATGTAAACAAATAAGTTAATTGCAAAAAACTCATTATCTGTTTAATTTGTGTATGACTACTTTTTTGACAATTTTTTATTCTTAAAAAAGTTGTCTCTATATTGTTGTGACCAAAAGTGTCAAATTAATATTAATAAATGTATAAACCATATAGTAATTTTTTAGTTTTCTTATTTATGCTAATTTAACAAATAAATTTGTTTGGGATAACTAAATATTTTTTATTTGGGGTAGCTAAGCATAAAAACATACCAACTTATTCAATAAAAATAATTGTTTTGGGGTAGCCATGACTACCACATTGTCTTGAAGGGCTACGCCCCTGCCGGAGTTTGTACAAGAATCGGCTCCTTAGTGATACTTGATAATGGGCTTTGACCGAGACAAATTTTTAACCATGCTTGTGAAAATGGGATCACTCTTTCATCAATGTCTAACATTCTTTTTTACATGCCTTAAATGAGGCCCAAAGTGAGGATTTCTACCTCCTAATCTATTAGAGAATTACTTTTCTCACCCTATGGCCTTCTCCCGCGCCCTACGTTTTTCCAAAAATGCCCTTGAGGTTTCCGGATTTTAAAATCCGGATTCATGTTTACAATTTCGGATTTTATAATCCGGAGAATTCTTACGCATAATCAGCCATCAGACTCTCTCATATTTCAACAGTTTTGAGTTTTGCTTTTAAAAACAACAAAAAACTAAGTAAAAAAATGCTAAAAACTTGTCAAATAAAATATAAAAATACCACAAAAAAATTCTAAAAATCAAATTTTTTTCGGATTTTTCTGAGAATATGAAAAATTAAAAATAATGAAAAAAGGGTCTAAACGATGGAATTTTGGATTTTGAGGGGCGGAGTCCTATAAGAAGTCGCTTCTAGGGGAGTCACGATCCTTTAATTTTTTCTGATTTTCTGTGGAAGTTTCGGAGCAATCCGATCAAGTAGCCCGAAAACCCGATTTTTGAGTAAGAACAGATAACAATGACCCAAAACAGAAGGATGAGAGTTAGGAAGATTAATATTGTCCCTAAAATGACTATCTATGTTACAAACATGTTTAGGATTTGTGTTGATATAGTTTGGATTATATAATCTGAACTGTTTATCACTTGAAAAATGGGGTTTAGGGGGTGTTCAGATTATATAATCCGGAAAATTCATGTAACACACCCTATTTTTTGAAGTTTCCGGATTACAAAATCTGGAAATGTCCGTAACTCATTTTTTCACCCTTTAACAAAGGAAAACAATTCCGGATTATATAATCCGGAATATACCCAGGGTAATTTTGGAAGAAAAAAAAAAGACGCGCGAGGAAAAACATAGGATGGGAAAAGTAAAACTCAATCTATTATGATCCCTAGTTTGAGATTTAATGCCCACTTCAGAGGCCTGGAAACCATCATTCCCTTTAAACTCACCAAGCTTTGGTGTAGGTCTCTCAGATGATGAAATTTTGATGCAATACATGAATCATCACTCCTAGAATCTTGATCTATAATGATCTTATTAATATTATTAATTTTACTAGCATTTACCTCATAGTTTTTACCTTTCGTATATTCACTATTTTTCCACTCCTGAAATTTTGGTTGAGATGCACTACTCAATTGCTTCATTCCATGTCTTTTTATCAACATTTAGGGACCAAAAGTGGATGGAATATCTTATAAAAAACAATTCATTATAAATAAATGCATGAGCTAGCCTAATCTGATGCAGGCTGGATAGCCCATTTTGACTGTTCTAAAAGGAAGTGTAACATTTTAAATACTAATTTAAAATGCTTAACAAAGTTAAGTAGTTTTGTAGGTTTTCGCAATAGATTTAATCCGGGTATCAAAATTTCCTTCTAAATAAAAGACTTAGGCTTGAAGATTGTTAAATATGACTCAAAGACAGTGTAAGGGGGCATGTCAAGGTACGGTTCAGAGGTATTGTTGTTATATAAACCTTAGGATTTATATAATACCTTGCAACAATGTAATTTGTTATTCATTATTCACTATCAATACTTAACTTTTGCTCTAAGGTTAGATACATATGCACAATTGGTTGAACTTCATAACCAAACATCATGTTTTATTTTCTTGCGATCTATCGTTTCTTTTCTCTTCTATTACAAATGGTATTTCTAGTAAACACATTCTATAGAACAACTCTTTTAAATTTGATTCCTTAATCTATGTGATTAAACTTTTGCTTAATTAAATTAGCTGCAAGTCAAACGCCACATATATTTTCAATGAATGTTTGGATTTAATTTTGGGAGAGTAAAAGTTGATTCTAAAACTTCAAATTGAATTTTGTATGTTTGGGGTTTCCTAGAATTGATTTTTGCCTTTAAAATTAATTTCTAATTTAAAACCCTAATTTTGTATAGCTTTTTCTCCAAATTTGATTTTTATACTCAAATTTATTGTTTAACCTTAAACTCGCTTATAACATAAATATTTTAACAAAATCAATTCATCTCCTAGAAACCAAACACATGCATGTTCTATTTTCCATTGTTTTATTGAATTGGGCGACAATGACATTACAATTACACTGAAACACATCAAAACACAAAAGCCAGTGGCCAATAATTGACATATCACTATCAAACACAGCTTGGAAACTATAGTATACGTCGTACTACTTCAATGGAATCACATGATCAACTACAAGAACACTTTCCAAATGCTCCTTAACCTTAATCAAACCCTCACTTGGGTCCACACGGTCCAACTCCTCCCGTCCCGGAAAAACCACAAGGGAAGCAATGGAGAAGCCTTTCGCCCTCTCCGGCGATATATTTTTGCCATAAGAGACGTAACTTATTCCTTCAACACTCTCCTTAATACCTCGAATAGCCCGAAAAACCTCTTCCTTAACTTCACCGTCCTTTTCGTCCTTGAGTTTCAAGAAACTCACACGAAAAGCAGTCCCTGGTGAAGGATGCGGGGGAAGAGCAACTTCCCCCGCAATCCAATCGACGACTAAGAGGTCGTCGAGGATAGGGAGTGCGAAGTTTCTTACACCGTTGAGGTGCTTAGGGTGAGCGTTATATATTTGAAGATCCTCCTTTGAGTCATAGCGACTATGCAACAAGTGAGTGTAACGAAGATCCGAAAAAGGTATAGTTGATGTGGTGGGTTCGTTGTTGTTAAGAATTGGACCAAAGGTGAGGTGGCGAACTTGTTCAATTGTAACTAAAGTTTGAAGCTCATTGATCATGGTGTTAACTTTTGATGATTCTGTGTTTTCTTTGACTTTGAAAAGTACAATATGCTCTACACCTTGGGAAGTAGAAGACATCTTGATTGATGATTGGGATCTGGACGGTGGAGATTGATGGTAGGGTTTGAATGATGTGGAGAGTTTTTTTGCTTGTTTGGATGGTGAGAATGTGAAGGAAAGTGGTGAACAAGTTCTTAGACTTAGCATGATGTTAGAAGAGAAAGAGAAAATTTGAAGAAGACAAAATGAAGAAGGATGAGAAATATAGGGTTAAGTTGGGATATCAAATCTAGTTGATGATAATGTGTTTCACTTTTATATTGTTTCATTTCACTTTTCTTTCATATTGGTCGGTGGTCCACTTTAGATATTTTATGTGCACGTTCTGCACAAGTGAGGTCATAGAGACCGAGGCATTTCGATTTGTAATGAGTGTATCCATTGAAAACTAACATCCACTATAAACTTAAGATAAATAATGACCACTAAAATAACATAAAGAACTTACTACTATCTTTTTTGACATGTTTTTCTTCTGTCAATTGTTTTTCAGAAGAAAAAAAATATAACCATTAATAACTTTTGACATGTTTCCTTTTCTTTTGATAAAAATAAATGTTTTCTTTTTCTTCTTTGTTAATTCTCTTTTAAAAAATCTTAATTCATTCTAAAAATTCAAGAGTTGTTATCTGTTAACTTTGACTTATTTTTTGTGTGTATTACATTGTTTTCACATTATTTTGCAAATGAGTCACTACAAAATGTCATTGGAGGATAAAATTTATACACGAAGAATTATTTGTCACTAATTGATTAATTAAATTTGTTTCTTATATCTTCGAAGTAAAAATGAGAATTATTATATATGCTCCTTCCGTTCTAGAATGTAAGTAAATATAACTTATTTTCTTTATTCTAAAATGTAAGCAAAAATGACAAACTTTTATTCTATTTAATCTTTTTTTTAAAAAAAAAAACCATATTTTTCAAGAAAAACTTTTGCTTAATCTCATAAAACTAAATGCAAATTATATTCAATTTTCTCACTTCTATTTTCTCCAAAATCAATAGCAAATAAAAATTGTTTTTACATCTTTCCATGAAACTTATTCCAAAGAAAACACAAAAAACTACACTCTAAATTCTTATGTTTTAATTAGTTTTCTTAATAAGTGTGATTTTATTTTATTTTTTTCTTAAAATTTTGGACTGAGGGAGTACTAATTATAATTTATTATAAAAACATACATGAGGTAAATGTCTGTTCCTAAAGGATTACTTAAAATAAGCACTTTTTTAAAATATCTTTGACATTAAAAAGTGGACAATTATAACAAATATAAATTTCTAAATGAGTCACTTAAGAGTGTCGTTGCAGCGTACAATTTATACAAGGTACCTACTATCAATAATCAATTAGTTAATTTCTTTATATATTTTAAATAAAAAGAGAATAGTTATAATATATTAATTATAATTTATTATGAAAATTATACATGGGACAAATTTTTATGATTATACTATAGGTTAAAATTAGTGTTTTTTAACATTTTTTTTTTTATGAATCAAGAGCAAAGTGAGACATCAAGGAGAATATTGACATCCCAACTAGGTTGGCACCCCCAATCAACCTCCAACCAATACCCCTTTGCTTGAAAATATTATTAAAAAAGAAAAAATTTGTACAAGAGGGAGGACCAAATTAAACCATATATAACCCTCAGAAAAAAACCAAAACAAAAAACCAAAAAACAAGAGACCTAAGGAAAACGATAAATAGGAAGTTCAAATCTATCTCTAAAATACCTCCCTAAGAAACGAGGGAAAAGATTCGGAAAACAATGACTATCTTCCAAACAAACCACCCTAAGGAACAAGGGTAAAGACTCCCACCAAATAAGCCTTTCCCGAATCAATGAGGAGGAGGTGAGGGAGCACCCTTAGAACAGGTTTTGTAAGCTACTTTATTGAGTTCTTTCTTCTGTTTCTTTGTTAAAGAAGGAGCGAAATACGCATTAGGATCACTTGTTTCTTTCACCAAGACATGTTGAATCCGATCAAGATATTTTTGGAGCACTGGGCAAATTGCTTTATTATCTTGTTGTGTTTGAGCTACCATAGTCGAAATTGGTTCCAAAATTACTGAATTTTGCTCAAGTTGTCAAACCATACCAACAATATCAATATTATTATGAGCCACCTAGTTAGTTACATTAGCTAACACATAATGGAATGACGTGCTTGCTGTAGGATTCTCAATCTGCTTTGGTGCTCAATCGCTTTTTCCCCAGCTGGTTCCCCCATGGGAATTTCAACCTGCTTTTTAGCCTTAGTAGGTACTTGCTTCAGTATCCTTGTGGCCTGCCTTTTCTATGGGATGCTCAACAATAGTCAATGGCCGCTCCACTAAGGGTTTCTCAATAGGAACCTGTTGGGGAGTCTGGGAGCGACAATAGGCTAAATGTTTAGACCCTCTAAGAGAGAGACACCACACTCTTACCCAAAACCTTAAGGCAATGAGTTTATGAGTCTCCTCTCTTATATATCCAATGTTTCATCCATTTTTAGTCAATGAGAGAGATAATCACTCACACTTGATTTCCAACAATCTCCCCCAAAAGTGTGACTCATCCACATCAATATGATGATCCACACTAGGATCCCGCTCCCACTCCCTAGCGAGCCTAACCAGAACTTTGATACCAGTTTGTTATAACATGATTCGAGAATAATGACAATAATAGTAAAAGACAGAATGAAAAACGACAGAAGATTTAACGTGGTATGCATTATTGTGCTAACTAATCCACTGAAATGAATTCACTATAATCGATAATTACAGATACTGAATAGTTAAGGTAACGTCAGCTATAGAAAAACCCACTAACTATTGGTGCAAGAAATAATAACACACAAAGCTTTTATTTATATGGACAAGTCTTTGCATATTTCTTGATATTATCCGATGTGGGACATTTTCCCAACACTAATTCAAGGCATATTTAAAAAAAAAACCAAAGCCTACTTCTTTGAAGGATTTGATTTCGACGTGCTAGCTTTGTCAATGTCAACCTCTAAACGTCGACCTTCAAATTTGTAGGATTAATCCATTTACAAATTCTAATAGAATGCCATATGACCTAACAATGGGAACAAAAATCAGGGAGCCTATAATAACGAACTTCTACATAAAAAAAAAAAAAACATATATTTCCATCTCAACAAGGATTCAACATAAATTTGTTTTGACAAATCCATATCCACTAGAATCCGTGCATAATGTCCAAAGGTCTTATTCTGAGTAAGGCCATCTAGAGTTAATGGTGTACCAATTGTGCTAGCTATCTCAATGAGGGTTTGGTCTTGCCAATATTCTTGTGTCGGAATAGATTAAACGTATCCAAATTTGAGCATGAGTTTATTGGTGTGTGCTCTGATGAAAATCCTTTGTCCATTGTGATAAACAAAGAAAACCCGGTTTCAGGTAATCTTCATAATTTGAAAACTGAAAATCATAAAACCCACGTCCAAGAGAGATAATTTTCCATTTACATGTTGTGCTCCATGACTTGGAAAGTTTCTGAAACAAATCCTTTGTTGCATAGGGCTTGTCCCCTCTATTAAACACCAAACGTCCATGAAGGTTTTTGTTGCAGGCTTCGAGACCCTGTAACACCCCGTTTTCCCAACATAAAAATTTCTTTAAAAAGAATAGCATGCATCAGAGTAAGCACATAAACAGGGCATCACATATCTTAAAACATCTCATGTTAATGATTAAATAAACAT
>Ga0099826_10003909_pt1 | contig 10291 bp, 8 predicted proteins | sample Mtrugardesep15_FD_76830 | JGI IMG/M metagenome (GOLD analysis project Ga0099826, IMG submission 76830) | Root nodule microbial communities of legume samples collected from California, USA - M. trunc garden sep15 | ecosystem: Host-associated > Plants > Roots > Nodule | place: USA: California...
AAGAAGATATGGAAGTTCCAGAAGTCGCAAAAGATATTCTGTCTGGGGATTCCGAGGATTCGCTGCAAAGGATAAAACATCTTATATAATTGCAACTTCAAACTAGCATTTTAAGCAATATAAGACATGGCAGTATGGCATAATGAAAATGTGGAAAATATCATTATAAGATAACTTGGTCTTCTTTTCTTTCTACATTCTAAAACTACACAATAAAAAAGTTAGAAAAATCAATTAGTGAAATGTATGAATGGGAAAGACACAACAGTTTTTACTGCATACAAACTATAAACATCTTACATTTTCAGGGGCTATTTGTTGCAACTTTTTTTTTTTTTAATAAAAAAAATAACTTTCTGTAATAAAAAAAAAAAGTTATGACTTCTCATCCGTTTGTTATAACAAATCTGGAAAGAAAATCTAAAAAATGCTTGAAATAAGAAGCTGTTTTGAGTAGCTTCTCTTGAAAATCATTTTCTATACATGGTTTTTGTAAATAATTTTCATCATTCTAAAGAAACATAAAATAGTTTGTTGTTCTTAAAAATCTCTAAAAAATAATCGGTAAATTATTGAATACTAAAATCATATTTTTTTTTTTATAATCTGTAACAAATGAGCCCTCAATCAAACATATATCCAAGATAAGCGATGAAAAGACATAATAGTCAACACTACCTAATCATAGCCATCTACGACATATATGCATGGAAGCAACACATTAGATAAGTAAGGGTATGATTAGTCAGCTATAGCAGGAAATTAGCCCAAAAACTTCACGAGCATCCATAACCAGACAGCAAGCTAAATAAATCTTAATTAGCAGTTTACAATGTGAACATTGTAATAGGAACAAAGACATACCAGAAGAATCCCCGCTAACATCGGCTTGAGAAGGATCATAACATGGAACCGTTCTAACAAATTCAGGAGGTTTACAACCCTTCTCTTGTAGCTTGCTTTTAACCCATTTGCGACAATCATCCATCTCAAAGTTTACACCTCTGTCAGAAAGTGCATACAGCTTTATTTTTTTATCATTTTTTCTTGGTGGAGAAAAGAAGAAAAAACAAGACAAACAGAAGAAAATTATGTTTGAGGGCACAAGTCTTAAATGATATTTAATCTTACACACCGAAAATCTGCAGCTTTGGGCGTCAAAGGGAATACATAGTTGAGATTTCGTGTTATTGCTAACCATTCTTCATCATACTGAATCTCATAAGGTCCTGGCTCTGATTCAATTTCAACGACCTAAAGCAACAGGTAATGCCATGATTATAGTTACTGACACAAACAATTACCGCAGAATATCACCTTTGCACAATGGTTGTACGCCTATCTATACCTGTAAGAAATCACGCCCAGGAAGACATTTATCAAGTGCTAGGAATTTTGTCACGGGACCTCCTTCCCCATGTTGAACAAGAGCAGCAAATTTGCAGTGTAAGTGTGCCGAAAACCAGTAATGTGGTTTCAGTTTTTCTAGAAGTTGAGCAGCAGCTTTACTTCCAAGTCTTTTTTCCTCTATCTGGAAAAATCATCATTGAGATAAATGAGAAATTTGTTGTTATAGAAAGACAGTGTGCTATATGTTGCTCAAGGAATATATCTACACGACTGCTCCAAAACAATTATGCTTGCAACGCCTTCTGAGTTAACTCTTGTAAATTTATATTTCTTACAAAAAACAATCTGAGACTAGTATACCTACTATGTTCTTAGTCTTTTAAATGCTGCCCAAAAAAAGTACAACTAAAATGAATAACTTCAATGCCTTGTATACATACATAATCTATCATAGCTAAAAGCTTAAAATTTCATTTTAAAATAATCAACATTGAAAAAAAAAATATTGTAAAGCATACCTCTTGCTGGAAGAAAGGCTTCTCGCGCACAAGCTGCTCCCAATCCCCATGATCAGTGATTCTCACTGGCCAATCATGTGAGAGAAAAATATCGATGGGTTCCTTAATTTGAATGAGTTTGCGAACATCATATTCACGGACATGATACACAGACTTGATGGTATTACGATCATACGGAGGCCTCTCAAAGTGTCCTGCTCAAGTAAATAGCAAACATCATATTCTTATTTCTTTTCAAATCAACACTCTCTTTTAACTTACAACTGTTAGGTACCAACATGAACCAATGATTATAATTCTAACTCAAACAAAATTAATAAACTAACCTGATTTATAATCATGATACTTATAAATTCCAGAGAGTCCACCAATTCGTATATTCCCAAACTTGACCACACCAGCAGCTCCCAAAAAGAAAATATTAGGCGCAGCCCATCCTCCATAGTACCTAAGATATAACGAACACGACAATTCAACATTTAAGTTTGGATAATTAGCTTAAGCACTATCAATAAGTGCTTGTGTACAGGATATTTATATAACAAAATATAAAACTAAGCCCTTGTTTGGATAAATCGTTCAATTAAACATTTATAGGATAAGCACTTATCATATATGTGCTTATGTATAAGGTATTTTTAGAACAAATGATAATATAAAGTCAAACTACTTTCATATAAGCTATAAGTTGTTTTCATTAACTAACCTACCGAGCTTATATATAAAGGGGATACATGATTTTGGATGGCTTTTTCACTTCCAATCTTAGCCTTTGGTTTAAACTATTGCATTTACAATTTTACCCCTTTAAATTTATTATTCAACTTGTTAATTGAAAAATGTTACATCCCATTAAAACAGGAACAACACCACCGCAACAATATGAACACTATTTGACACTATTAAAAAGAGCTTATTTTGATCGTATTTGATCATAATATACACAGTTAAGCGCAATGAAAAGCAAAGGGACAGGCCGGGCACAGAATGCAGTCTGAAGACTAGTAGAAATAAATTGATTACATAAGCTCTCCCAAACACGCTCAAAAGTCACAAGCAAGCTATGCAAGTAGATTAACTCAAATAAGTCAATTTAGTCAGTCCAACTATTTTCATAGAAGCTATAAGTCGTTTTCATTAGTTATTCTAAAGAGCTTGTGAAAATAAGCTGAAAACAGATGTCATAAGCCATTTTCATAAGTGATTATGCTAGTAAATAAGCTTAAATAGCTCAATCTAAAATAGGTCCATAATAATATAGTAACAGTTACAAAATGTGAAATATAGAAAAGAAAGAGAATTAAACTCACTCACAGTTCCCATAGATAATTAGAAGCTTCATGATTGCCACCGATGAAGATAGTAGGATAAGGAGCAACCTCCAAACCAGAATAGTATTTCCAGAAGGAATTCATGGAGAGGAATTTGGCTGGTACGTTGAGGCTTTTCAAATCATTTTTGTTCCTCACGGCCTGAAAATCGCCGCAACAGAGAAGAAGATCGATTTTGGTGTTCTGAGTTTTCTCGAGGTGTTGAAGGGTTTTGTAGACATTGTCTAGATCGCCATGCATGCACCCTTCTATTGCTATCTTCATCGTTTCTCAGTTCGATCGAAAAGCTTCAAGTTAGGGTTTCGGTGGGTTTTATCGGAGCAACAATTCCTCTGCGCTTCTAAACGGTTCTCGTTTCTGAACGTTTTTTTAGGTGAACTGAATTGTCGATTTAGTTCTCTGTTAGAATAAAATTTGTTTATCATTTAAATTTTTTTAATTTGCAAACAGGTTTAGAACAGTGTAAAAATCTTGTTTATATTCAAATCATTTTAATTTTTTTAACATGTGATAAATTAAATATCAATTTTTTTAATCATTATAAGTTCAATGTCTAATAATCAAATTTTAAACTTATTTTTATCGGAGATATTTTTTATAACGTTTTAAGTACGTTTATAAAAAATTGTTCAAAAAATTTAGAGTTTAAGGTTTGATAAATTAAATATGCAATTTTTATAAATGATGTATTTTTTGTGCTAGCACCAATCAATTTAAATACAATCATAAAAATAATCTAAATATATTACCGTCATTCAATATTTTTTTAGCTAACTCGCAATTTCTTTCTTATTAGAGATGACTATGTCAAACGGTCGTTAGATGTCAAATATAAATGTTTATTCTAATGAATGTTTCAATCACAATTAATGTTTTGAATTGTGATTCCAGTATTGTGAAGATTATACCTATGTTAGCAAGATATTTTTATGTGTTAATCCTTCAATTCATAGAGAAGAAAAAAGTTATAGTAATTTGGAGTTTAATCAAAAGGTAAACCAAAACTTTTTCGCTCGAAATCAAATTTAGATTCTTTCAAAAAATTGGCAAGCTACTTAACACACCACATTGTAGATTACACCAAAAATCACATGACAATATGTGCACTCCTGTTGTGGAATCAATTAAGAGTCGCATGACGTAGGAGTGTATGAAAAACACAATATATAATATGGATTTAAATAACAAACAATTATTAAGTAGGAGTGTAGTTACACTGTAGGACACATTTCTTTTCAAGATCCTAACCACACATCACATGTTACTTCCACTGCTCTGCTAGAATGCATCTATTTAGCCACGTTTGAAAATGAGCATAAAAATTCCACTGGGAGAGTTCAATTTGCTTCCTACATTTTTTAAAAATTCACTCTCTTATTTGAAGCTCAGATGAGTTCCACACTTTTTAAATCTGGTCTTCCTAGCATTTCAATTCTTTACGTTAAACCTTTTATTATTAATAGTGGACCACATTAGTGTTTTTCTATTTTTGACAGAAGTGGACCACATTGGTTTTGATATGGTTGTGTTTAGTCTCATAGACACACTATGAAACGACAATAGTTAATGAGAATTCATTCATGTTGCGTGAAATGGATTATGTGTCCAAATTTTCATTTTAAGGTAAAAGAATGAGCAAAATTTTATGTGGTTATGAATGTCACACGAGTCTTGCAACCACACACTCACCTGAAAATATCTCTTCTAATTCTTCTTTCTTTACCTCGATCAGTTTCTAGTACTACCTCTTGATTTCACACTCCATGGCGTTGGTAAATCCATTTCTTCTACCCACCAAAACTCATTTTGCTTTGCATGTTTCACCTCCACCATCCAAACAAATACTCCTTTGGACTAGCCCATCTTCCAGTTTCAGTTTCAATCTCAACAAAGGCTTGTCATCAAGCAGAAGAAATCAAGCAGGGTATGTCACAGCCACGGCAGATGTCAAAACTGCATCAACTTTACTTGATGGGGAAGAAGATCAGAAAGTTCTAGTGGGACCTTCCAGTGAGCAAGAACGCAGGGGTGAAAGAGAACTTGCACCCTATCATTGGACAGAGGAATGGTACCCTTTGTACCTCACTAAGAATGTACCACACGATGCACCACTTGGTCTCACAGTGTTTGACAAGAACCTTGTTTTGTTTAAAGATGGCAATGGTCAGTTTCAATGCTATGAAGATCGATGTCCTCACAGGTTGGTTTTGATTTATCTCACTTCTAATTATTCTTATGATTGAATTTGCTTTCAACTGCTTTATGTGATCACATCCCATAAGTAAGAGTTCATAATTGATCTAACCAAAGTTGCATGCCATGTGATTAAATGAAAATAACATGATTATTGATGCAGATACAGCTCTTCTCAGTTAATACAGATTTTGTAGCTGTATATACTGTGTATATACTTAGTGCTCCTAATGTCCGGGATTATTTTTCTCTACCATGATGTGAAATCAAACTCAAGGATCAGAAACTAATCCAATGTGTTTGTCTGATAATGAGATCTATATTACTCTATTTAGGAATAAGATATTGGTATTAATAATGTTAGTGGATTGTTATGTTAGTTATTATCTTTCTGCAATACCATATTTACAATACTGCTACTGCTGAGAAGAGGCTAGGGTATAATTAAACATTTGAGTACACTGAAATTTATCAATACAAATTTGATTCATTAATATTTGTATCTTTCCTAGGACAGTCACTAAGTTCACCGTAATGATAGTATGTACCAATATCAATTACTTATTAATTTCCCCTGTGCTAGTAGTTTTCATGGGTGATAGTGAACATTGATAAATATTCTCACGTTAACCGGCTAATTTTTGCAAAATTAAATCAAACCATCTAAATTTGATTGGCAAGTAAGTATAAGAAATTATGATTTTTTATTCCTTTCACAATGCTGGACTGGACCTTATATTTTATATGATTCAGGTTAGCAAAACTATCTGAAGGCCAGTTGATTGATGGAAGACTTGAATGCCTGTATCATGGATGGCAATTCGAAGGCGAAGGGAAATGTGTGAAGATACCCCAGGTAGGCTACTGACTTTAGAGTTCTACTCACCTATATCATGAATGTCCTTATATGGTTTCATGCTAACAAGTAATAATAATTTTCTCTGTTTTCAACAGCTTCCAGCTGATGCAAAAATTCCCAGGTCAGCCTGTGTTAAAACATATGAGGTGAGGGATTCTCAAGGTGTTATTTGGGTATGGATGTCACCAAAGATACCTCCAAATGTCAGTAAAATACCTTGGTTTGAGAACTTTGCAAGGCCAGGGTTTCAAGATGTTTCAACAACTCATGAACTCCCATATGATCATTCTATTCTACTGGAAAACTTGATGGATCCTGCTCATATTCCAATCTCGCATGATAGAACAGATTGGACTGCAAAGAGAGAAGATGCACAACCGCTACTTTTTGAGGTGACAGAACGAACTGGTAGAGGGTTTGCAGGTTGGTGGGGACGAGAGAAAGACGGCACTAAGCCTAACTTCTTACGGTTTGAGGCTCCTTGTGTTCTACAAAATAACAGGGAAATTGTAGATAAAGATGGTGAAATAAACTATTTCAGTGGTCTGTTCCTTTGTAGGCCAACTGGACAAGGGAAATCCATGCTGATAGTGAGGTTTGGAGGAACAAAAAGATCTCCAATAGTGAAACTGTTTCCTGAATGGTACTTCCATCAGAATGCAAGCAAGGTTTTTGAACAAGACATGGGATTCTTATCATCCCAAAATGAAATTCTTTTGAAAGAGAAGGTTCCGACAAAGGAACTATACCTGAATTTAAAATCATCAGACACATGGGTTGCTGAATACCGGAAGTGGATGGACAAAGTGGGACATGGGATGCCGTATCATTTTGGTCACAGCACTATTTCCTTGCCTAAAGATCCTGCTGTAGTTGAACATGCACCTGCTGGACTTGTTGCAGGACTATCAGCTTCCTCACCTGCAAAGGGGGGCATTGGGACAATGCATGCTCCAAATTTAGCAAATAGATATTTCAGGCATGTAATACATTGCAGTGCATGTAGAACCGCCGTCAAAGCTTTTCAAACTTGGAAAAATGCCCTTTCGGCTGTGGCTGTTGCATTAGCTGCATTGGCAATTCTTGTATCTGGGAGACAATGGAAAGTCCTCCTGTTGGCATCTGCATCCCTATGCTCTGTTGGAGTGTATGCTTGTTCAACAGCTATTGCATTGAATACAACAAACTTTATTAGGACACATAGGAGATTGTGAGCAGTAAGTTGTAAAAAATATCCTTTTCAATCGAACACTTACAGTTTGTATAATTGTTTTGGATGACATCTGGTGTTGTCTCCATTTATGTTATTTAAGCCAAACAATGAATAGAAGAAAAAAATTCTAACAATGTCTTCTGATGAAAAGGTCATGGTCTGCCAGAAAAGCCTACGGTCTATTGTTCTCTTTCCTTTTGATACAAGAAATTTTTTTGAGTAGTTTACTGTACTTTGGCCGCAAAGAGGTCAAGAAGAAACTGTATAATGATGATGTTAGAAAGAACATAATCAATGCACAGAATTACATTACATTATATGTAAAATCAGTATATTTATTAAAAAAAAAAATTAACTAAACCTAAACTGAACACTCCCTTTAAAAATCAAATATGTAAAATCAGTAATTCAGTATATTTATTAAAAAAATTAACTAAACATAAACTGAACACTCCCTTTAAAAATCAAACAATGTTCATATATTGTGTTTTTAGAGGAAGCTTGGCATTACATGTTTGAAACTGAAACCTACATCAGTGGTTTCAAGAATATTGTGTCATTTGGTAAAAACAATTGCACTTATACATATTATACAAAGAGAAAAATACAACAAATGATCGTTGTCTGCTGAAAAAACAAAAGCGACTGATGCATCTGTTTGACAAATGCAGCAAGAGGTATGTATAATACAGCTTCAATCCTCCCAACTTAAAAACATATGTCCACTGTTTCAGTAGTCTTTTTTCAACTAGGATGTAGGAGGTTCTTCCAACCACTTTGCACGAAATCCTGTTCCTTGACAATTAGAGCAGCACGTTGATCCCTGAAGAGTGAATAACAACATAATTAACAACAGAATAACTCTATGTAAATTGCTCTGTGCTGAGAATACACTGAAGAACAATGTTAGGTGAACTGAATTTAGATTAATCATTCCTCATAAATGTACCTGTCCACTGCAAATAATACAACTAGTGTTTCTCGATGGAACTTCACAAAGCATGTTGTCGCCAAGAACAAAAAAACCAGTACCCCCACACCATTTGCATTCAATATGCCCTTTTGACCTGCAAGATGAACACACAACTGGCCTTGGTTGCTGCAAGCATCATAAAGGTAGGAGAAATCAGGGATCAGCAGATAAATATCAAAATGTATCAAATTTGAAAGCTAAACTACTCTGTTAAGCTGCCCTCAACTATAGAACATGAATAATTAAGAGATAAATTTTAAATTTTGATATATAGCTCCATTCATTCGTCCACAACATCAGTTAATACGTTGCCAGTTACAAGGATAGAGAGTTTGTTTGGATAGGCTTATTTTAACATATCTATTTGCATAACCACTTGCGGGACTGTTTGAAAGAGCTTATGGAAACAACTTGTGACATGTCCATAAGTTCTCTATTTACGAAAACAGCTTATAGCTTATAGAAAATAGTTTAACTTTATTTTAATTTTTGTTATAGGAATAGGTTACACATAACCACTTATTGTTGGTATATCAAGTGTGAGTAAGAGTCTCACGTTGGATGGAAAAATGGATGTTGAACACTTTTTAAATGAGAAATGAGAGGACCCATAAACCTAATGCAATACGGTTTAAGTTTGTGTGTTAAGATAGGGTGTCCAACTCACTTATGTGATTACTCAGAACCCAATGTGATGATATCCGGATCCCTCATGACCCAACCCAACACTTGATATGACAAACTTGAAATAAAAGTCATATTTTCAAATCTAACTGGTTCTACTCCAATGATCTGCAAGATTTCAATTTTAATTTGAGTGCATCAAAGATGCAAAGGTGGTCATATCAAAAAAACATGGTCAATATTTTCGAGAACTTAATGATATTGATCACAATGATATAAAATAGAACTTGAAATTGTTTCTGGATTGAATTCAAAACTTAAACGTATACCACATGCAAACTATACTGCACTAAAAGGCTTGTTTAGGCTCAACTCAACCATAACACAACAAACCATGGACATGTGAAAACCCCAAAAAAAGAACCTTCAAACGGATAATTGATCAGCATAACGGTAACAGAAACAGAAAAGTTGAAATAAATTGAACCCAATCAAATTTCTGAAATGGAACATAAATAATACACAATTACAATTTTCTGATGATGAAAAACCTAAAAGTTTCTTCATATTGACATAAAACTGGAGTTGAAGATTGGATTTGGAACCTGAGAGATTAACCAGGCTTGTTCCATGCGCTTAGTAAAATCGGATGATGAAGAAGAGGAGTCAACCATGGAAACCCTAACGCGTAAGCGAGGAATTCGATTATTTACAAAACTTCTATTACCGCCAACGACGACTGCAATTCGAGGCGTTGATTTAGTAATGAGCGCAGAGGCACAACAAGAAGAAGCACGCGCAGAACCAGCCATGAAGATTCAAGCTTCAATAATCAAAAGATGTGGTGAACGATGATGATTCTTCACGTCAAAGGGAAACGCTTTCGCCGCAGAAGAAGAAGAAGATTATTGACAATAACACACAGTTTTCGCTTTGTCCCTGCTGTTTCTATTTCTGTGTTGTAAAAAGTTTTGCTGACGGAATCCAAAACCAATTTTGCTAAGGGAGGGAGTGAATACCCAATTTGCCCCTAAAGATTGTACGAATATGACATTAACTCAAGGTAGTTTCTTAGAGCCCCTCCACCTCCAATGGTAATATTTATACATGAAATTTTTTTTTTTTTGCCCTTAAAATTGCCAAAAAATACATAAATACCCTACCTTTTTGGAAAATTGCAAAAATACCCTACTTTTAGGGACCACGCAACCTCCAGTAGCGAGGTACCCT
>Ga0099826_10003910_pt1 | contig 10291 bp, 2 predicted proteins | sample Mtrugardesep15_FD_76830 | JGI IMG/M metagenome (GOLD analysis project Ga0099826, IMG submission 76830) | Root nodule microbial communities of legume samples collected from California, USA - M. trunc garden sep15 | ecosystem: Host-associated > Plants > Roots > Nodule | place: USA: California...
CTTTTACAAGTATAGTTTACGTTGACTTGTCCTTTAGTTAGGGCAACATTAGGTATGCGGCTCCCCCGACAATTGGAAGTTCCTCCCATTGCTCTAGTTGGATCAAAATCAAACCTACATTTTTTTCGGTCATTATTATAAGAGCATAAGCGTTGCTAAATATAACGAACGACTCTTTCACGAATAAATCGAGAGCATTACATCTTCGTTAGATAATCATGTCGCACAATACATGAGTGGATGGATGTAAGTGCAAGGTTTTGCTACGGTGAACATGTACAGTGTCGGGATGCTATCGGGACAAATTTGTCGTGATATGTAGCATTTGCCTTATTTTAAAAAATATTTTTTTAAGGTTTATTGAATAATTTATGTATTTGATCGATATTATGGACTAAATACAACAATTATTCAACAAACCTAAAAAAAACGTTTTTTTAATTATAATCGTGACTACCGGACGAATTATGTTCAAGATCATTATTTGAAAATCTAACATAAAATTATTTTTCTTTGGACCGTTCAATCGACAGATTATAGGGACCTGACAAAACCATATAATGTCCCTCCTTGGGTTATGTATTATTAGACCATTTAGTAGGCAACATACCCTTAGTTTATTCATCCGTTAGATCTAAGTTTCCTTTAATAGGGCAACGGGCTATAGGTATCGTACACATCCCCCATGAGTGTTAAGGTTGACTAGACATAAGTAAACCCAGGTGCTCTAAGAGTTTTGAGTACCTGTTAGATGGCCCCTTCCAAGAAACAGGGTGATGAATACAAGTAATGTACAGAACCCCTAAGCATCAAAGTTGATGGGGATCATGAGCTTTAAGAGTCGGTGGTACCGACTAATAAATCGTAATGTCTAACCCATTCTCAGAGGAGGTCTTGTATGAGGGAGGTGATTGTGTATACAATGAGGTTCATAGGATCAAGTTGTCCTTTATACCATTTTGACGACCATCTTTTGACTTCTTAGGCTCGCTCCTTCAAATACTAACTAAATTACAATTAACATAATAACATTGATTGTTTAAAAAATAACATTTTTAATAACATTTTTTCCTTTAACATTGAATTAGGAGCGAGACTCTTTTTTTTTTTTTGGTGAAAGAACCGAAACTCTTATTTATATCTTCTTGATTTTTTTTTAGAGGATTATACCTTCTTGATAGAAGTCCTGCCAGAAAAATGGAAAATTTTGATTACTAAACTAGGGCTCATGGTTTGACAATGATAACCATTTGCATTTCTCTTTTTGAACTTCTTCTCAACGTTGAGTGATTCCCAAACCCAATTAATAATTTAATATATCACATTAACATCAGTTAATTATTGATTTTCCAATAATAGATCTGGACTACCCAGTTAAGCCAGCGCACACAGTCTTAAAATATTACAAAGAGCACAATAAGTCTATGTATAGTTCAGGAATTTTTGTAGACCAATCTCCAAATAAATACTTAAGAGTAGATTCGCAAGAGTGTCGGACGATATATGCTAAAATCAATATAAACAACGTGTTGAATACATTAAAAATATAAGATAAAATCACACTTGTTCATTATATACTATTATACTTATTGAAGTATACTACACACTTATTGAGTTTGAATTGGTCTTTTCAGTCAAAGCATGGCTGGATCGAAGAGAAAAAAAAGAGTTTCTGACATTATTGTAAATTATTAACGTGTTGCGTATTTAAAGTCATATATAGATATTCGTTGTGTGCTTGTTAAAAGTCAATTTCCACACTTGGCTTAGTGTAAGTTTATCAATATGGGTTTGGTCAAAGTCAATGCCTAGATCAAATATTTAGACTTTATAAATTGGAAAATATCGAAATGTCTTGTACTAAATGTTATTTTAGGTAGAGGGAAAACAAAATGAAATGGTATAAATAAATCTGACCCAACAGCCCTTATGCATGCATGTCTGTTGTTGACTACCACGAAGGACGCATTTGAAATGTTAACATACATATGAGATACACAGCTGACTTGATGTGTTTACAAATATAATTGATATTATTTTTTTAGATTAATTGTTATACATTTTCTATAAATTGACAATGTAAAATATTTTAACACATACTTTAATCAAATGACACCATAATGTCAATTTTATGTTTTTCTTTATGTCAATTTGATGTGTTAGTTTAAAAAAATATATATCTATAAATAGTTAAACAACGATATAAAGTTGAATACATGTGTTTAGTTTTACACGACCGTCATATACAAGTACAATTCATTTTTTCTTAGAGTTTAATTTCTCCGCTGCCAATGTAAAGTTATTTTACACATAAGTTTAATGTTGTGTTACCATATCAATTAATGAGTTTGATAACTCATATTTTTATATTTATTAATTGATGTGACAACGCATTATTATATGTGTATGATAATTTTATGGTAACAATGTATACCGATTAAATTCTTTTTCTTGTAATCAATTATGGTTGTCATCCGAAATTTTGCAATTGATAACTTAAGTCAAACATAAATTCTACCGTAAATCCTTAATGAAATTTTGTGTCTTTCTAATCTAAATTCTAATTTTTTCCGTAACTTAAAAAAAGTCAAATACATGCCGCAGAAATGCTCGGTGAAAAACTGAATTAATACCAATGTTTCATTCTACTTTTTTTAGCAATGTTTCATTCTACTGTGAGTCTTTCATATATTGTTTGAACGATTCTAGACTTCAATGTGATAATGTTTCTTTATTTATCTAATAAAGAAAGTTTTTGTTTCTGTGAGTTTAGTTCAGTTGGTAGAGACATTGTATAATTTATGTAAGGACCGGAGTTCAAACCCAGACACCCCACTTCTCCACAATGAGCTCTAGCCACTAAGCTACTAGACAATTTTTTTTCTATTTTCCTTTTAGTCCTCTAAATATAGTGATTGTGCAAATTTAATTAATCTTACACATATAGTCTTCGAAGTATCATGTTTGTGCACAAGACATAAATTTGGGAATGACCAATTATGGTTGGCACATATGATTGAATTTTGCGCTAATACCTGTTGTGTATCATGTTTGTGCTAACATAAATTTAGGAAAGACCGATTGCTCTTTAAGTCATAAAATATTTGTATCATTATCCTAATTTCATCAAATCAATCAAAAAGTATTTATGTGCATGTTTAATGTTAAGTTGGTTTGTTCAAATTCATAGCTATCAAAACTAGAGCTCATAGATGTGTTATTTGGTCTTGATACAAAACAAAATTGACCGATTACTTGATTTATAATATTCGGCCTCAAATATTTATATATAAAATTAGGTTTGAAATTCAAAAACAAGAAGAAAAAAATGTGTATAAGTAATCATGTTTGATGTCCTAAACACTTTTGGACCTACCATCTTTAATGTTAAATGGTCTATAAGCAGTTTTTTAACGAAGTTGGCTGAAAAGAGAGATGACAATTTAAATATTTTATGAGTTAAATGACCAATTTGTAACAAAAAATAACTTAAATGACCAATTGGTAACAAAAAAAAACTTGACTAATCTATTATAAACATATAACTTAAAGGACCACATGAGGTATTTGACATTTCTTTTGTATAGACAAGTCTCACATTAAAATCTATTTGGCTTAATAGTAGTTTTAACCCCCTAAGTATCAGGAAGTTGAGATTTTGACCCCCTAACAAAATAAAATACAATTCAGCTCCTTAAGTACTGCCCCCTTTTGCAGTTTTGGCCCCCAGATCAATTTTGACCAAGTCAATGCTAAGGTAGACGCTACGTGTGTAATTTTTTATTTTATTTTTTAATATTTTTTTTAATAATTACACCAACAGAAATCTGAGTCATTAGTTGAAACTAGGCACCTACGAGACTAGGTTGATTCAAATACAGCTCTTCATCCCATGATATCTGTGACATAAACATGGGGCAAAGTCGAAAAAATACTCCAACTTACTTCATAAAAACGATTAATCTTGGCACAAATATTTTTTGGTTAAGGGTAGCACAATGGCTGATCACTTCTGTTGACACTGACACTAAATTTGGTCACTCCTACAAAATGAATTTGATAATTAATCTAGAACTCAAATTAGATTCTTAAAGGGTTCTAAATTGATAAATTTATTGGTTCAAATTCGAACTTGCAATACAAGAAGTGTGAAGATGAATATAAGTTTCCAAAACGTATGAACAGAAAGCATCAAATGCAGAAACATATAAAAGTAAACAACAACAAATATAGAGAAAATGGGTATCATTAGGATTAAAAGTGAGTTACATACATCGTTCACAAAAGTGAGTTACATACATCGTTCACAAAAGTGAGTTGCATGCATGCACATGTCTTGTCATATTTGAAGCTTCTTTAGCCAACTTGAATCTTCTTTTGCACACTTCAGAAGTGGGTATTTGAATGTATATTTTCTTTAACGAGCAATGATATTTGTACATCTATTTAATTACAACTTTGATGACAATCTTGTTTTTCTCTTTTTTTATTGGTCAAAAACAATGGAGAGAGAAAAAGGAAGAGAGAGGATAATAACATCATGTGAGTATGAGAGAGAAAGTTGTCAAAAAATTATCACTAAATAGTTGTACAAATATCATTTCTCTTTCTTTTCTTTGAGTTCTGTCCCGGATAATCATTCCGAGTGTAGAATTTGTGACTTTTGACGGTGTACTTCTTCCCATGTATATCCAATACAGCTTAAAGCAACACCTTAATTACACAAATGATGAGACAATTGTTGCTCACTTTTTTGAAAATAATCGGTCAACAGTTACGACCCGATCATATTTTACACACAAAAATAGTTGATCAGGAGTTACAACACGATCAAGGGCGAATTTAAGGTGTTTAAAGATAACTTTTCGAATGATGATGCGAATTTTCTTTGGTGAACCCAACCATTCTTACATAAATAAAAACTTGGAAACTTGTTACACGATAAACGAGTTTTCAACCGATGCGTTTGTCTCAAAACTTTGTATGTATATCATACATTATTGTTTTTCAAATACAACGCATGTACATCTCTTCAAAGAGTTGTGTTATTTGAACATTCATTTATATGATAATTTTTTAGACAACCAAAATTTTACAAAGAAAATGAAGTATAGACACAAAAACCAAAGCAATAAAGAGCGAAAGTAAAAACATATAATGTGAGTGTTTATTTTTATGAAACAATTTTTTTTGATGAAAAATATAATGTAAATGTGAGAGAAAAAATTTTCACAAAAATTGTCAAAAAATATTTGTTCAAATATTATTTCTCCTTTTTAAATTATTGTATCGACATGTACATATTTCGAACATCAACATGTATCATACACTTCTTAATGATGTTTATTTTCTAAAAATGGACCAGCCACATGTTGGTTACATCTTAGACATGTCACAAGATTGGGCCGAAACCTGTTTTTGGTTAAACACTTTTCACACACTTCTAATCCTACACTAGTAAGCTTTATAATTGACCCCAAAAAAGTGAGGTATATCAACCATGTTTCACGTGATCTTAGTGCCCGTTTATGCTAACAAGTGACTTAAAGACACTCGTTAAAGAAAGAAACAAATAATGTTGAGTTGAAAATGACAGCTTTTAGAATTCAAAATTCCAATATTATTATATATGCTTCCTTAACAAGTGAATTTGTTAGTATTTCCTATAACTATTAGATTATCGGGACATTTGTATCTTATCACCCCAAAACTAATTTATAATGACCAAAGAATTATTATTTTTTCATTGATTAAACATATCTAAAAGATTCTAATTCAACTGACAACACTGATATTATTAAGTTGGAAACTTTTTTCCAGGTTCGAACATGAGAACACTGATGATATTATTAAGTTGGAAACTTTTGTCCAGGTTCGAACATGAGAGTAAATGGTCTCTTAGTCGGTTATTAAAATTAATATTTTGAAACTGGTCAAAAATATGAAATCTTAATTAGCAAGTATGTGAATGTGAATGTTTTTAATTTTACGAATAAGTTAAGATCCTTTAACATGTGAGTTTTTTTTTTGAAAAGTTTAACATGTGAGTTACATCTACATGTTGGGCGCTCATAAAATATAAAGTCGTAATTTACAAGTCTCAATAATCTACGAGAATTCCAGTATAAAAAAAACAATCTACGAGAATTAGCTCAAGAATTTTCTAAAACGCAAATAGACAAGTACTTACGGCAGGAATAGCTCTCTAATTTGTAACACAGTTGTAGTAATACGGCGCAATCTATGAAACCATATAGCCTTTGCTAGTATTGCTACTACTCACAATGCAACAGACTGAACTTACAAATGCCATAATATTAACATATACTCATCAAAAGCTTGCAGATCAAATATACACAATTTTCTTTATCATGCTTTACTTGGATATAAATCAATCGAAATTCGAAACGACAATACATTGTTCAATAGAACTCGCTCACTATTTTGATTGCATAAATCAGTATACAGTGTTAACTGTTAAGAATCAACAAAGTTGATGTAACTTGAAAAAACGGACACTAAACTCGCAGCTGAAATGGTATGCATTGATGAGTTGTTCCTAACAGACATCCATCGAAAGGTACAGAATGCTAGTGATATTACCATGGCATGCCTCTTATACAATGGTCCGAAATGATTGTCAAAAGTGAATGACAACACTTAGCATGCAGAATCCTCATTGTGATGAAGCAGCATTGTGTTGTGTCAAGGTCGAGCAGGGTTGCCACAAGCTTGCATTGAATTATTTTCTTTCTGCAGTATATGATGTATATTTATCTGAAAACTGTGAAATCAATCTTCTATTTTCATTAAAACATGCTATAGAGGAGTAAAAGGGGAAGGGAATCCTTTGGCGTGTTGACTCTCCAGCTCAAGAATCATCAATGATTTCTGCCTCTGATATTTGTTTCTCTTGGCAGCTAGAGCTGCAAAAGAAGCCATAAAAACTTGACAATTAGCACAGGCTTCAAATATCCAAGTCCATAAATACAACTTTTTATACCAAAACTAAAACATCTCCAGGAATTTGGTGAAATTTAAAGGGCTTAAAATAAACTTTTCACATGAAGGACAATACAAAAATTAAAATTATGTCCGGACTCTGGAGCTATGTGCAAACCACCACTATAAAGGTATGATTACTACTTAGTTGGCCCCAACCTGCTTTGAGATTTGACATCGAAGTTGATTGTTAGTATGATTAAAATGTTATCAAAATAGTGAATCACTATAAAGGCATATGGTGCATGCACTCAAATGTTATCTTGCCAACTTGAGCACATAATGGAACATATTTGAATTGAAGACTAGCATAATACACATAAATTCCCAATTAAAATCAGATTTATGAAGGATGTCTTCAATGTTCGTGCCAAAGGCAGTTCCTTTGTCAGTACAGGAAACACAGACATCAATACAGCACAAGAACCAAATCCTATATGTACAAAACATATTTAATTTTTTATATGCTGCAGCATGCATGTTTGATATCATATCACGGTGGGTTTGTCAAAATCACGGTGGCTCACCGTGATTATGAAATCCATCATGATACCAAACAATTAGCAATGAAAAAACAGCTATTGCACGGTAAAACAAATGAAGCAACAGCATAGTCAGCAACAGAAATAAATATAAACCACATTACCAGGAATAGTAAAAACAAAAATACTCATGAAAGAAAGAAAAAACAGAATCTCATTCAAATTGTACTCACCCATTATTTCATGGGGTAGACCAAAGTCATAATCGTTCCTTTTCTTTCTGATGTAGATATATACCAGCAGCAGTACCACGCAGAAAACAAAAAGACATGAAAAGACTATTGCAATTTTACCCCCAGTCGATAATCCGCCATGCTCCCAAAACATAGGACATGATGGTAGAGATGGTACACCACACAAACCCTTGTTGCTTGAGAGACTGAATTAAAACAAATCAAATTGAAAACAAAAAAAGAGATTATTTCTCATTGGGTTAAATATAATTATAATAATACTTTCCTTTGATAATGTGCAGCATAAAGTTTCTTTTGCATCTGGTAGAACCGTAGCATGTTAGATAACTATAGTTAGTTTTAGCAGACAATTTTGGCCAGAGCATTCATGCAAAACCAGTAGGTTTGTCATGAATTATAATCAATTTAAGCGACTTTATAAGCATAGCTTCCCGTAAAACAAATAAGGGAAGCATCATAACCACTGTGGCTGAAGTAGTTATCATCCCTTCAAATATATTAATGGAAATACAAAATGGAAGAGATTTTGTAAATTTTTTTTTTTTTTTTGCAAAAGCAAAAAGGTAAGAGATTTTGTAAATCTAATCTACTTCAGCTTCGAAGAGTTATGAAACTTGGGTAGTCATACACCAAAAATGTAGATTATTGCAAAATTGACGTACTCAATAGCTCCACCGTGCACACCAACAGAATAAAGTTGTTCTGGCACTCGTCCTTCCAATAGGTTACCATTCAATAGCCTGGCAGAGACAATCATTATAAAACAAATTTAAATAAACCTGTAAAAAAGAGACACGGGTGAACTGCACTAAAGGTCGGGTGTTCTATATCATTTCAATCATAAATATATGAAGACAAATAAGGTTGTGGAAGTAAGACCACCAGATCCAGGAAAAATATATTGGCAACAATATGATTCTAGGAGTTTAATTAACAAAACCAAAAGAATAGGAAAGATGATTTGAAATCAAATTTCAAAACTGGATTACAGTAAAAGAAACGAGTGAGGACTAGAGAACCTTTTTATTGTCAAATAATCATGGTACTAACTATGCATGTAAAAGAAAATCACATTAATCAAGAAAGGGAATGCTTACACAAGCTGCAAAGTTGAAGATGCCAAACTGTCAGGTATAGAGCCGGTTAACTGATTATTGGATAAATCCCTACAGAAACATTACAGAGAAAAACAAATAGAATGTCAAATAAATAATTTAATTTAATTTTCCTTCTGGTATTACGAACAGAACACGTGCTTCTACGCTGATCTCAGCATTGTGTGTAAAACTAAGCCCCATTTATTGAGCAACAATTCATGGTTGTGTTGGGTTATTTTCAGTATAGATGAGAGATGCATGCATTTCATAATTGTAAATGACTTTGGAGTATAAATTCAGGCATTTTAAACCTAGTAAAGATATGTATGAAAAAAAATATACACACTCTGAATATATACCGTATTCAGAATATGATCATTGATGACAAAATATGTGTGACTTCTAAATGGGTGAAAATATTGGAAACTGATTACTAAATTAAAAAATCCACTCAATTAGTTCTTTAACATACTAATGTATTTGAATAATATCTAAAAAAAAGGCTAGGAGTAACTATATCTGATAGAAAATGACTTTGGAGTATAAATTCAAGCATTTTAAACCTAGTAAAGATATGTACAAAAAAAAACATATACACTCTGAATATACCTTTATTCATTCAGAATATGATGATTGATGACAAAATGTGTGACTTCTAAATGGGTGAAAATATTGGAAACTGATTACTAAATTAAAAAATACACTTAATTGAGTTCTTTAACATACTGATGTATTCGAATAACATCTAAAAAAAAAGGCTAGGAGTAACTATATCTAATAGAAAATATCTGATCTTACACTTGTATCAGGGATTTCTGACCCAGTCCTGATGGTATTTCGCCCCCCAAGGAATTAGAACTCAAGTTCCTGTAAAATTAAAAGAGAAGTTACAATTATATAACTGAAACCACTATGGACATGACCAAAATGAATCTAGAAAGATACATGCTGCACACAACAGAAGTCAGATGGCATACAAGGAATGCAAAATTGGAGCAAATATGCACTAGGGAGCAGCACTTGATTATAGATAATGAATCTAGATACAAGATCGAGGTTTACACTAGAGTATGTAAGGAGCTCTAATGACGATATGAAGGGAAATTAAATTCAGAAAAGGTAAAGCATGACGCATGAAACATTGAAATCCTTGCAATGGCTGGAGTGTTCTGTTCATTCCTCAAGTAAATGCATGAGAGGTGCTACTGTACATTATGATTCTATAATACTATTTACCATATCAGAAGATAAGTATTGTAGCCACAGAAATGAAACTACCATAGATGATTGTTTGAAAAAAAGATGTTCAGTGTTCTAAATCGAGGGAAAAATACATTAAGTAATAGAGGGTTAATAGTGTTTTTCACCCCAGTAATATATGTCATTTCCGGTTTTCACCCCTATAAAATTTTCGGTTTGATTTGCACCCTCGTAAAAATTTTATTTTCCGGAAAAC
>Ga0099826_10003913_pt1 | contig 10288 bp, 7 predicted proteins | sample Mtrugardesep15_FD_76830 | JGI IMG/M metagenome (GOLD analysis project Ga0099826, IMG submission 76830) | Root nodule microbial communities of legume samples collected from California, USA - M. trunc garden sep15 | ecosystem: Host-associated > Plants > Roots > Nodule | place: USA: California...
CACCTTCTTGATGATACTTTTCTTCCTCTTCTTGTAGGAAGCCTTTCTTGTTGAATCATTGGAGATAAAGGCAAGTTTCACCTTCTTCCTAGTCATGGCTTCACAATGTATTTGCAAGGAATCAGTTTTTTTTTTATTTGCTTTGTGTTTGAGAATGCATCCCAGCTTTTATAGAGAGCAATATTTGTTTTCACCGCTAATCTCTTGAAAAAAAGTGCAATACATATATTATTTTATTAATTTTAGTATTTAATAAAAAACTAAAGATCGGTCAAAAAAAAAACTAAAGATAATCCTATTAATCAAAATTTTAAAAAATACTATATTTAAATATAATATTATTACATGGTCTACATATTAAAAAAACATATTCAACGATATTTAATGATAGTTATAAAATAAAATAAAAAAATAGGAGGTTAATTTTGAAAAATAAAATATAATAGAAGGTTCTTTCAAATAAAATTACAAGGTATAATATAGTCAAATTTATTACTAAATACTATAAGATTGAAAAAAAATATGGTTAATTACGGTCAATATTAACCTACTTGGGTTGGCCTAATGGTATTAACTTATGACTTTGGAGTTTGCTCATCTTCAAGGTCTCAGGTTCAATACTCACTGATGCCAAATTGAGTGGAATAGTTTAGCTTCTTCAAAAAAATTAAGGTCAATATTCATTATTATGGTCAATATTTTTAATTTTTAATTTTTTATCAGTCAAATTATATTCTTTTATCATTAATGTTTTTCTTTGAAAGTTTTTTTTTGGTCAATTTTTTTGAAAGTTTTATTATTAATATTTATTTATAAAGTATCCATTAAATTTAATTCAATCTTAATTATATTTTTAAAATTTAATTTTTATATTGAAAATAAAATCTTTTCACAATTATAAAATTGCCAAAAAAAATATCGTAGTCAAATAATTTTTAAATTTAAAATATAAAATCAATAAAATAATGTTTTTTTTCAATATACATTATAATTTAATTTATTATTTATTTCATTGCTGATGGACTCTCAATGGTTTCATTAGAGGCAATATTATTCAAGGTACGGTCTATCAATAATTTTGGGCAGCTCTCTACAAAGACTCAAATCTTAATATCTCATGTTGTAGAAAATTAGTCTCTTCTGCTAGACCCACTTTAAATTATATACTTTTTCCTGGTCTAAATTATAAACAATTTTTCTCCTCTAAATCCATTAAATAAGTATGTATGTAGTCTCAATTATAGACCACATACATTATTTAATATATGGTTATATATAATTTGATGTTAAATATGGAAATATACATTTTTAAGGTAAATGAAAGACAATTTTACTTTTAAGCAATACAATTTTCCTCCCTTATGTTTCAAAACATTACGATTTTGGCCCCCTAATAAAAAAATTAAATTTTTACCCTCTATTTTTAGGGAAATATGCTCTTTTGACCTTCTAACTGTAATGAAATATGATCTTTTGATCCTCTATCTTTAGGGAAATAAGCTCTTTTGCCCCTTTATCTTTTTAAAAAATTGTGATTTTGCCTCTCTGTTTTGGGACATGTGGCGTCTTCTCAGCAGCTTTGCAATGCTATGTAAAACTAAAGGGTAAAATTGTAATTTTTTTCATTAGGGGACCAAAAATCGCAACTTTTTAATAGTTAAGGGCTCATAAATGCATTTAAGCCTTTTAATTTCAATTATTATTAATGAGTTTTTAATCATTTTTAGTCATGGAAAAACTATAAGAAAGTTTTTTTAAAATATGTTATTGCCGTATAATATTTTTAGAAAACACTAATGTTCTTAAATAGAAAAGATGAACACTAACATGTCTGTCTTTCCACAATATTTTTTTTTATAATGCGAAAATAAGGTTATTTTTATAATGTCCAAGGATATAGGCTTGGGGCTGTAAAGAAATTGTCGAGGTTGGATTCGAGGTCCAATGCGCCCTCGGCGAATATAGTGTTCGCGGTGCAATTTGGTTCGGTTTTGAGGTGAAAAGTCATCCGAACTGCAAGATAAAAAAGCATGCGAACCAAACCAATGCGGTTTGGGTTAGATCGGTTGGTACGGTTTTTTTCGAGACAATACAATTTTTTTTTTTCCAACTTTAAATTCTTTTGACTTTTGAAAAGAATTTGGCGATGGAGAAGCTAGGGTTTCATCGGCGCCGATAGCTAAGGTGCAACTCCAGAAGCTGCTCTCTCATCACCGATTGCATTAATTGCTTTTCTACTTCTTTTGGTTTACGTGAATCAATGGTCGAATTGCAAAGTTGAAAACATTTTTGGGTTTTATGCAATTACGTGTTGCTTTTGAACCCTCTTGGAATCCCATTAACTCACGTGTATGGTCCCAATTCATCCCTTTTGGCTCGATTTTGCTCTAGTGTGTGGTACTGCTCGCCTCGCCGTGTTTGACTAGCAGGCAGAGCTCCAACCCCTTGCCACTCCTGCAGTGATCACGACAACAGCTATGACACAGACTACTCATTCTACTCCACACTCTACACCAGGCTGCACTCCCAAAACCCTCATTCGCACAGGCTCTTCGTGGCACACAGGTACCATCTGAACCTCTTCTTGTGCCTGCTATTCGTGGCGAAATACTATCAATTAGAATTTCCAATACTACTTATTCTTGAGGGTTAGACTTCTGCAAAATAAATCTTCGTGGTCGATTGGTTCTTAACAAAGGAGACAAGCCCTATGCGACCAAAGACATCACTGTCAAGTTACAGAAGTTATGGAAAGTCAAAGGGCCATGGCATATGCTTTCCCTTGGCCGAGGGTTTTACGAATTTTTCTTTGCTTCACAAGAAGACATGCTTACCGTTTGGGCAGCCGGTACAGTAAGCTTGAAGTCGGGATTGCTTAGACTGTTTGAATGGACTAAGGACTTTAATCTCCATACACAACGACAAACTCACACACAAGTTTGGATTCGGCTGTGGGAATTACCGCAAGAGTATTGGATGGAGAGGACACTGTACGAAATCGCAGGAGCAGTTGGGACACCGTTATTGATTAACAACGTAACAAGGAATAGATTGTATGGCCACTATGCACGGATACTTGTTGATTTGGATCTTTCAAAGACTATTTTTTATGAGGTGATGGTCGAGCGAGAGGGTTATGCTTTCCCCGTAGCTATTGATTATGAGGGTCTCCCCAACTTTTGCACTCACTGTTAAAGTATCGGTCACGATATTACATCATGTCGTTGGTTACACCCCCGAAGAGCGGATACTCACGAGCAACCAATTGATAAGGGAAAGCAGTCGGTACACTCACAAAAACCAAAGCAAGGATGGCAACCAAAGGATAATCCAGAGGGATGCTCCCGTTCAGCAAGGATGGAAAACAGTAGCGTCCGCTCAACATGATGCTACTGATGTTCCCGTTCAGCAAGATGTTTCACGCGTAGAACCCTCACGTTTGGCAGATTCTCAACATGATGATATGGAAGATTTGGTAGGTGCCACAGCTGCTCCAAGTCAGCACAAAGAAACAATTGCGGACACTGCACAGTTGGCTGCTTTTCGGCCTATTGACAAGGATGTTACTGTTGCAACTTTCAGTATTGAGTTCCAAAATGATGTTGATAAAACTCCCCATGACCGGCTGCCTAGTACATCAATTCATGTTCTGGAAAAGATCTCTGATGAAGCGCACGTAGACGTGCAATCCCATGAAGTGGAGCATAGGCAGTAGGCATCTCAGGTTCACGAGATTCCATTTGCGGATGTTTCTCAACCAATATTTGTTGTGCGAGATGACGTGCAAGGTTCTGCTGCTGATTTTCAGTCCCCAGATATGGAGCATGGCACACCACCAACACCTCTTCAAATCCAATCAGAAGCGCACCAGAGTATCAATTTACAACACGTAGAAGTTAATTCTAATGAGGACGTAGAGGTTCAAATTTTGAAGGATCAATCACAAACATCTCAGGTTCCAATTGCGCAGACACACACTAGCAAAAACATACAGAGTGGTTTGGAATTATGGGCTAGAATTCGGGAATACGACCAACGGTCTGCTGAAGAAGGATTCACGCAAGTACTCACAAAAAAGCAGCAGCAAGCTAGGAAAAAACAAGTCCTTAGAAAGCCGCATTATACAACCCGTGCAAGGGGTGGTCCTCCTCCAACTGCCCAATGATTGGAATGTCCGAGTGGTTGGACACGCTTCCATTGGAGTTGCATACAGATTTCTATAGAGACAGAATTGGCTTGCCCAACTATGGATTTTCGTAGTCGTTTGATAGCCTTTTTCTTTTGTTTTTTCTTTTAGGGTTTTGGCCTAGTCCCCCCTCTCCTTGTATATACTTTTCCCCCTTTTTTTTAATAAATTTTTAGAGTTTGGCGGGCAGAAGTCAGAGGTTTCCCAGGGCGCCAACCTAGTCGGGATGTCGGTGTTGTCTCCTGATGTCTGTCATTCTCCCTACTTAGCAAAAAAAAAAAGTTAAAAAGCTAAAACACAACATATTTTCAACAATGTTTTTGATAATGGTTTAAATTTCATCCAACATTACAATTTTATTTTCACCAAAAAACATATACCAAATTAAAAATGTGGACAAAAAGTATTTCTATTTGGTAAGAAATGTAAAAGATTGAGATTGTATCATTCTCTAAAACTTTAAGTATCACATAAATACATTTTTGAAATAAAAAGTTTTCATTTTGTGTCTATGAGTATTGGTTTAAGGACATAGATTTAGTTAATATTTTTCTTATGTTGCAGTTTGATTTGGTTTGATTCGATTAGTAAAATAAACCACAAACTTAACCAAACCATGTGGTTGATTTAAAAAGTGATTCAAATACATCCAAACCAAATGTGTTTTTTTGCGGTTTCGGTTTGTATTGGTTCGGTTTGCGGTTTTTCTATTGGATTAGTTCGGTTTTGAACACCCCTAATTTAAATGCTCTCTCTGGTGGTTCCTTTTGTTATATCATCGCCTCCACCGACCCTTCTACAACGGCAGTTGTTCTCTAAGACACTTTATGGTGGGCCATGCCCCAACCCATTTTCACAACCTCTCGACATCGTCTCAATGATGAGTCCATACACTATCTTTTTTTTTAATAATATATATGAGCATTTGACATAGGATTAGTAACTCAGACAAAAGATTTACTAAAGAGGTATTGGTAACTCGAACAACAGAGTTTCTTTAAAAAAATTATTTTGGTCTCATAAACCGGTATTAATTTGTATTTCTTTTGGGACAGATGCGGTCTGCCTAATTAAAGATTCTCCTAATATATTAGTTTTATTTTCCTTTTTCTTTCTTACCTTGAGTTTTCTTACCGATTCCCCTTTTCTTAATAAGTTTTTTTAGTTTGGTAGCATAGAATGGAGGTCCTTCAGCGTGCCAACCTAGTTGGGATGTCGGCGGTGCTACCTCTTGATGATTGTCCTTTCCCTTGGCTTATAAAAAAAAAAGGATTAAAATGGGGTGAAACATTTCTTGTATCAATTGATTTTTCGGTCTACGCTGACGTGGCACCATAAGTGAGGTGCACGTGGTACTTTTTTTTTTTGTGGCATTGGGGGGCCAAAACTGTTACAGATGCACAACTTAAGGGGCCGTTTTATAGTTTTTTTTCTTAGAGGGCCAAAATCGCAACTTTGTGAAAGTTAGGAGGTTAAAACTGCAATTAAGCCATTTTTCTTTTTGTAAAACCAAGCTTTCAGGAGGAGGATGAGAATGATAAGGAGGAGATATGGTATTAATTGCATCAGCAACCTCTCCCTCCAAAGTTGAAGATTCAATAATTTCTTACCTTTCAAATCTGCCACACAACTATGTGCCATAACAACAGAAAACCTTTTAACCCTTTCCCTGTTCTTCCCTAACCCGCAAAAAATAGAATCAAAGTTTTAGGATTATCTAGTAGCACCACCATCACACCTATCCACTTGAACACTCATACCAAATTGCACTAGCAAGGTCATACGTTACAAAACAGCGTGATTTCGACCCATTTACTTCTTCGCTCGCTAAACATACCTTGAAACCACTCTACTTTCAACCACTCATTAGACACCATTACTTTGACAAATTCTTAGACATATTCTTCCTAGTTGGTAGCTTTTTGAAGCAATTATCAAGGAAAACCATCATTTTGATGGTCCGTAGCTCTCCCACGCCAATGACGAATAATCAAGATTCTCCGTCAAAGCTAAAGGAGGAGGGAAAGTATAATTGGCAAGATAGAAATAAATTGAACTAAGAAGGAACCTTTGTCATGTGCCTCCTCCCTTGTTAGCTACAATGCGTCACACTTATCTGACGTATTTGTCAAACACTTGGCTTCCCAAACAGAAAACTCACATTCACATACATGTATTATCAGTTTTACTTATGCTTGATTTATATGAAACCCATTTTGTCTGGTATTGCTTGTTTATATTTGGTTACAGATTTAATATTTGAAGAAAAACAAATCGTTCTCCTTTAGACCATTATTATTTTCACAAAGAACTCCTTAAAATACAGTTCTTTTGTAATAACACTTATTGAACATGAATAGAAATACATGCTAAACTTGACAAGATACATATGCGATATATCAAATGCAAGAAGTTTTTAGACATCTCATCATTAAAATAAACTCATTCTTTTGTCACCTGCAAAATGAATAATAAGGTATAATTTCATCAACAACAGTGCGTGGTATAACTTTGAATGAAACTGCAATTTGGAAAATATTTTCAAATTAGCAAATTAAAAACATTCATGCAATCAATTATACCACAACTAGCTTGATGGTTCATTAAATAATGCTATAGTATGCCAATTTAAATCACAAATCATAGATTCACTACCTCCCCCAAAGCAAAAAAAATAATATATATCTATAAGAAATAATGATACAAAAATCGAAAGTGAAAAAGACCAAATAAAATATCCATCAAGATTGTGAGCTACTTAATGCATGTATATAGAGGGAAAAAAAATTAAGGAAAGATCAACCTTCACCAATGGAAAATCCAAAGCCTGGAAAGCGGTATCATTCACTGTGAAAGAAATTAATTTTGGTGTGGATATCACATAATTATAAGTTGGGTAAGAAATATCCATGATGGTTAAATTTATGAGTGTAGCGTTGGTTATTAGAAGGATTCCTTCCACCTTAAAAGTTAGAGAGCTGGGATAATTAATGAAAGTAAAAATCTTAAATGAAAAGATTGTTTAATTTTTTACAGGTTGAATCCCAGCATAGTCAAGATGCAAACTTGTTAAAGCATGAAGATTAAGAGATTTAGAGGACCATTTCTCCTTCAAGGATAAAAGTTGAACCATAAATATGAAGAGAGGTCAGTAAATGAGAAATAAAAACACAATCGGGCAAACCAAGATTGAGTGACACTTACTTTCAATTTCTCGAGACCTGTGTTATGAGATAGGTGAATATCTTATGTTGAAAGAAACAATGATGATCGAAGTCGAGAGTATGTGAGGGATATTTTCCCTTACTATGAGATGACACAATCCCAGATACAAATGCAACAAAAAACATTAGCTTGTTGATTTCAAATGAAATTAGTTTAAGATTAGGGAGGTGTTTCCAAAGATTCTCCCACCGTTTTGATAAGATGCTAGTCTTAACCACGTCTTTTATCCTCATGAATAGCCTCAAATATTATGTGCAAACTATGAAGGAAGCAAGAAAGTAAGAGAAGCAAAAGCTACAATGCTTGTTCATCAGCATGAGTTGTTCAAGATGAAAGAAGATGAAACTATTGAGGCTATGTACTCAAGGTTTCAGACTCTAGTCTCTGGACTTCAAATACTAAAGAAAAGCTATGTAGTTTTTGATCATGTGAGCAAGATTCTGAGAAGTTTACCTAAAGTTACTGTTATTGAGGAAGCTAAAGATTTAAGCACTCTAAGTGTTGAAGATCTTATAAGCTCTCTCAAGGTTCATGAGATTAGTCTTGATGAGCATGATTCTGCTAAGAAGTCAAAGTCTATAGCATTGAAATCCAAAGGGAAGCATTCACAAGCATTCAAAGCAAATGAGTCTGAAAAAGAGTCCCCTAATGGAGATTCTGATGAAGACCCAGCTGTTGTTGAGAAGATGGCTATACTCTCAAACAAACTTCAGTATTTGGCTAGAAAGAACAAGAAGTTCCTGAGCAGGAGCATTGGCTACAAAGGTTCAAGGAAAGAAGATCAAAAAGGTTGCTTCAACATTAAGAAACCTGAACATTTCATTGCTGATTGTCCTGATCTTTGGAAGGAGAAATCAAAGGAGAAGTCAAAGAAACCAACTTTCAAATCCAACAAGTTCTGGAAATAGATCAAGCAGAGTTTGATGGCCACCTGGGAAGATTTGGATAGTGAATCAGGGTCTAATAAGGATGAAGCTAGAAATGAAGCAAATGTAGGTGTTGGGTTAGCAACTACAGTGACTTCAGAAGCTGAACCTGATACAGACTTTGAGGATGAAAATGAGATATATTCTACTTAAAATATTCTCCCACCGTTTTGATAAAATGTTAGTCCTAACCACGTCTTTTATCATCATAAATGACATTATATAAAGTATAACTGAGTTTCACAATTCATTAGCTTCTCTTACTTTCCTACCTCTGGTCACCAAATTCTCAACTACCTTATCATCAATCTTTCCTTTGATCCTAATTAGATGGCAAATAACATCGCTTGTGGCATTAATCTTTTCAGCCCCCATCATACGCACCTATTTGGATTGAATATTGAAAGGAAAAAGAGAGATTGCAATCCAACGTGGAAAAGAAAACCAGCATGAGTTAACTCACGCTAGAGTTCAGTGTGAGTTTTTAGCGTGACTTAAGTTGCGTAATGTGAATTAACTCACGTTGTGTTAACACTTGTTTGAGTTAACTCACGCTGGGTACTTTCGAAAGTTTGGAGAGAGCGAGCAAAACGTGATGGGAGAAGAGCAAACTCCTTTTATAGAGACTGCCTTGGGAGGTTTTGGGGTTTACATAGGAGTTAAAGATGGTGGGTGGGTTGGATTACAAATGGAGACCCAGTTTGAATCCCATTGTCAGGCACACCTGGTCTTCATTTGTAGAAAATTGTTGTTCCCACTTAAAGAAAAGCTAATAAACACATGGAGCTTCGTCTTCACAACTTGATGAATACTCGATTAGAGCATTAATTTTATTTGACCCTTTCATATCAGAGCTTCTCTTGTGCATAAAAGTTTTTTCTTCTTTGTTCAGAGCATTGTATTTTAAGGTCAAATTGTTGACTTTAAAGTCATAATTTAATTATATGGTTCTGGTCATTTGGATGATTTTATAGTACTCAATTGTTCTTCTATGTATTGTTATCATCAAAACCTTAGAGAAATTGTTCTAAAACCCATCTTGATTCAACAATCATCATAAATTATTTGCAAGAAACTAATCCAAATCCCTAAAATCCAAGACTTTCATGTAATAGGAAAATTTGAAGGCAAAAGTTAAGCACAATAAAACCGATTTTTATACGTTGGAGAGAAACATGATAAGAATTCATACACCCAAACCATCATTTTGTATCCTAAATAATGGTCTTGTTCAATTCATACAAGTAAGAGTTTTCCATGGCCTTCCTTGCATCAATCTACATCCAATATTTTTAATATCCCTTCTCTTGTTGGATTTATATTCTCTCTCACAGTGGAATCATCGATGAACCTCACTATCTAACATAGAAGGTTTTGTTGGAGAAAAAAAAGGGGGTGGCAGGGATTGAATTGGGTGGGTCAAGGCATAGATGTTGCTTCTTTTCTTTCTTTTTTTCCAACAAACCTATGACCTTTTAATAGATCTTATGATATATTATTAAAAGTACACCGATGAGGGACTTGATTGCTCCCTCACCTTAGAAGCCATCCAAAATCTTTTAAGATTTTCACTTTGGTTGAAATGAAAGTGATAACTTTAAAAGAAATAGAAGATCAATTTCCTACCTAATTCTATATCTGATTCATGATTAGTTCTTTATCAACAAGAAAAATTGATGATGTCAGATAAAGCATTGAAGCACATAAAATAGAACAGGCGAAAAACTGGTGATATATAATAACTTTTATTTTGACAAGTTTATTTTTTATTAGAATTTTCCAATTGAAATAACATCAAATAAAAATCACAACATAAATTTTAGAAAACATCAGTTTGATAAACTAAGTGAAGCCATCTTGTCATCAATTTCCTTCATATTTTTTTCAATTAACTTATCCAAGTCCTTCAAATCAGAAATAGTCACATCATCTGGCAGCATGTTGTTTTGCA
>Ga0099826_10003914_pt1 | contig 10287 bp, 3 predicted proteins | sample Mtrugardesep15_FD_76830 | JGI IMG/M metagenome (GOLD analysis project Ga0099826, IMG submission 76830) | Root nodule microbial communities of legume samples collected from California, USA - M. trunc garden sep15 | ecosystem: Host-associated > Plants > Roots > Nodule | place: USA: California...
GGGAAAAGTTTGCGTGAAGTTGGAAAAATAAAGAAAAAGGTAATTTGGACCATTGGATGCATCAAGTGGTTGAAAGTGGGTTGAATGCGTGACTGCGTGATTCTACCAACTGCAGTGAATCAGAAGTGCTTCTGAGTGATAAGTGCTACCAGCTCAGCAGTTTAGTTACAAGAATATTTGATTTCAATTTCAATATAATGTTGAGAAGTGTGTGTTCGTGCATGGGATTCATGTCATGGTCCTCAAGAAAGTGTATCATGGAGAACTAAACCCTTCAAGTTAACATTCTTGTTAACCCTACAACTACAAGTACCTCCCAATATGGTTACTTGCATTCCAAGGTATCAGGTTTTCGCATGCATGTTTCGTTAAGAAGCTAATGTTTTCAAATGATAGATATTCAACTATGGCATGTAAGTGAGTTCAATTGTACTAGCTGGATCTTAAGTTTATATCAAAAGTGTCATGCCAATGATGCAAAAGTACCTGCTAAGAAAAACCTAATAAGTATGTTAGCTATCAAAATTATCTGCATTTCATGCTGATATCAATGCTTTATGAAAAAGGAAATGACTACTATTATGTGGCACGAGTCGAAAAGATGGACACTGACATACAAATTATGAACAATATTTTATATGAAATTTTGATTAAAATTATAATTAGAAATATTTGTGACTTTTAAATTGTAATTAACTCAACAAACCATTTTTATCTTTTTAAATGACAACAATAATTTAACAAATATAACATAAATTCTTCTTTTTTTTAGGAGAAAAAGATAGGTTTAAAGCATTTCATTAATAATAGTATCACTAATACAATGAGGGATAATAAAATAAATGTTGAGACTAACTGATAACACGATTTCTTCAGGTAAAGCATGAGCTACCGCATCTTCTTATCGCCCATTGAACTACACCCGAAGGTTTGAGTTGTGAAATTCTATATTTTACAACAACACAAAAATAGGAAAATTATTTAAGGGTATATAGTTAGAATAAAAAAGGTCAGCCTAGAATTATTTAAGCCTGTGATTAGAATTTTTTAATGAATGTAGAAATTCTATAAATAATATTGTTAACAATTTAAGTGTAAATTGGAACTTTTCGAATTAAAAAAAGTTCAAATTGAAAGAACAATTTTGATGAAAAAATTTGTTTGTTATGGAAGAGATAAATTGTGCAAAAAAAAAGAAGAGTTTGTTAGAGAGAGAATATCAATTGTTTGTTACAGGATAAGTATTTGGAATCAAACCAAATTTATTGAGAAGAGAAAATTTGTTACAAAAAATTAGGAATTTATTGTTGGATTAAAACAAAGGTATAACTAGAAAAAACTTTAAAAATCTCCATCCTTAAATTTCATGCTACTATTCTTGAACGACAAGGAATGGACTAGATTATCACATATTTGTTAGGACGAACACTTAACAAACTCACTCTATCCTAAATAACAACTTCACTATGCTTAGTGGTATCTAAGTTTATTCTAATTTTCAATTCTCATAACTAAACATAAAACATGTTGAACAAATACAATCCATATGTCGTTTTTGGTGCACATAGTGTGCTTTTGGTTTTTATGCGAAAAAGTTAATTTTCAATGAATTGATTCTCTTTTTTTTTTTGGTACAAACAATGAATTGATTCAATAAAATTGAATTGAGCCAAAAGTGAGTTTAAGGTAAAATGATTTATGTTTATATATGTTTATGCGAAAGAGAGTTGATTGATATATTCAAAGCTAAAAATCAAAAAGTTATAAATTATGGCTTTAATAAGAATAAATTCTAAAAACAAAATCAATTTAGTTGTGAGTATGTAAACAAGTCACAATCAATTTGCCAATGATTTCTAAAATCAATTTTACTAGGTATAAAAGTGTAACCCAACATGTGATTAACTAAGAAAACAAATACGGACCAATGTACATAATAATAACATTAGTAAAGGTAAGGTCCTGCAATAGTATCCATTTACTATAATGAGTAATGACTAACTTCGACTAAGGAAAGAAGCATTGATAAAATTCTTCATATCGACGAAGCAACTCAACAAGTTCCATCTTCATAGCAGCAGCAGCAGCAGGAAAAGAATCAATTCGGGACGACGCCATTCGGAAGGACTATACGACACTAACATGTACCTCAGAAGAGGAAGAAGAAGGAGGGAGAAGTTCGGATCTACAGAAGGGGCATGTCAGGCGCTGGCGAAACCAAGTATCAATGCAGACGGCATGGAATACATGGAGACATGGGAGACGACGGAGGAGGAGATCTGTCGACTCACTGAACTCCGCTAAGCAAACCGAGCATTCAGTGGAGTCGTGAGGCGTAATGGATGAGAAAGGGAATCCAGGGAGAGAGTCTATCACTGCTTGAATTTCCGACGGTGATGGTTGCGGTGACGGGGAAAAACAAGGGAGTATTATGAGTATTATGGTGTATGCAATCAAGAAGAAGCAGATAAATACATCAAGGATGATGCGGACAATGTTAACGGTTTCCATAGGTGGAGGTGTTTTTGAAAAAAAGAAAGGAATATAATATAATGTTTTTTTTGTTGGTCGTTGTTAAGAATGTGAGAATGTTTGTTTTGTTTTGTTTTCTAGAGCGCAAGAAGGAGGAACGATTGTGCTAGTGAGTGATAGCCGATAGGTACTGCCAGCTCAGCAATTAGTTAGTTACAAAGAATATCTGACTTCAGTTTTTACTTCTCTATTAGAAAGAAAATGGAAAACAGAATGTTCTAGAAAGTGTATCACGGAAAATTAAACCCTTCAAACATTTTAGTTAAGCCTACATTACAAGCACCTAGACATGGCAACGAGGCAGCTCGGGGCGGGTTTAAGCATCCCCATCTCCGCCCCCGCTTCCATGCACCCGCACCCGCCCCGTCCCCACATCATATTGGAAAAAATTAAACACCCAACTCCGCCTCTACCGGCAAAAACTCTATTTTTTATAAATATTTTAAAAATAATATTTTTTTTCATTTTTTTTCATTGCAACAAAAAACAATAATTATACAAATAATTAAAGATCTAATATTTTTTTTTTCAAAAGAACAAAATAATTATAATAAATATATTTCTAAAGAATAATAATATATTAAAATAAGTTGGTGCTTATGGAAATAAGATTATAAAATTTAATAAAGTAAATTTCAAAAAGCTGGTGCGGGACGGGGGTGGGTGAGGGGCGGGTATAAACATCCCCCGGTCCCGGCCCCGCCCCCGTACTAAAAACCTAAATTTCCCCCACACCCGCACTTACACCCAGTTAAATCGGCTTTTCTCCGTTAAATTCGGGACGGGGGCAATTGGGTCTGGGCAGGGGTGGGTTTTGTTGCCATGTGTACAAGTACCTCACAATATGGTTACTTGCATCAAAAGGTCATCTACAGCTTCAGTTACATATAGTATCATGCTAATGATGCCAAAGTATCTGCTAAGAAAGAAGAACCTAATAAGTATGTTAGTTATCAAAATTATTTGCATATTTTGATGATGTTAAATTATTTGTTATAATGGGAAATGGATCCTCTCATGCTTTTATTGTTCAGCCATCCTTCATGTGTTTCATCCAACAGTTGAGAGTTCATAAGAGATAAATAAATAAAAAATAACAGTTTTGGAAAGAGAGAAAAAGATAGATGAGTGGTTGAGATGATGGTAAGAAAGACCGAAGTAGAGTAGAGAAAGTGCAGGAGAGAATCCAAATCCATTATAATGCGATGATGTGTCAAAATTATTGTTTTTTTTATATCTTTTTTATTAACAACACCAAAAATATATAACATTAATAAAAGAAAATTAATAGCCTGTTTGATTCTAAATGCTCTAATAGCCTGTTTGGTTTGACTGTATATGCGCTAAATTGCGTCTCAAAGAGCAATAGCTGTGAAAAAACAAAAGTTAGAAAAAATGGCTTCCACGTCAACGCGATTTTTTGCTGCGCCACACCAAACACTCACTAAGCCTCTAAGGACTAGTAATTATGCTAATTTTCAATTCTCATAACAAAACATAAAACATGTTGAACAAATACAATCCATATGTCATTTTTGGTACACTTAGTGTGCTTTTGGTTTTTATGCGAACAAGTTAATTTTCAATGAATTGATTATTTTTTTCCGGTACAAACAATGATTTGATTCTATAAAATTGAATTGAGCTAAAAGTGAGTTTGAGGTAAAATGATTTATGTTTATATATATTCGTGTGAATGAGAGTTGAATGATATATTCAAAGCTAACAATCAATCCTAGAGGTAAAAGTTATAAGTCATGTTTTAAGTAAGAATAAATTCTAAAGACAAAATCAATTTTAGTTGAGAGTAACGAAACAACTCACAATCAATTTGCTAATGATTTCTAAAATCAAGTTTACTAAGTATAAAAGTGGAACCAAACATGTGCTTCACTAAGAAAACATGTACGGACCAATGTACACAATAATAAATTTTGTCAAGGTAATAAGGTCCTAAAATAGTATCCATTGACTGGTAATGACTAACTTCGACTAAGGAAAAGAGCATTGATAAAACCCTTCATATCCACGAAGCAACTCAACAAGTAATTCTATCTCCATAGCAGCAGCAACATGGAAAGAATCAATAAGGGACGATGCCAATCGGAAGGACTATACGACACTAACATCTACCTCAGAAGAAGGGAAAAGTTCTGATCTACAGTAGGGGCATGTCAGGCGATTGCGAAACCACGCATCAATGCAGACGGCATGGAATACATGGAGACATGGGAGACGACGGAGGAGGAGATCTGTCGACTCACTGAACTCCACTAAGCAAACCGAGCATTCCGTGGAGTCGTGAGGCGTAATGGATGAGAAAGGAAATCCAGGGAGAGAGTCTATCACTGCTTGAATTTTTGCCGGTGATTGTGGTGGCTGTGACGCTCGAATCGAGGATAAATAACACCACGAGCAGCATACGATGTATGCAAACAAGATGAACCAGGGAAATACATCAAGGATGATGCTGACAATGTCCCCGGTTTCCATAGGTTAAGGTGTTTATGAAAAAAAGAAAGGAAGATAATGTTTTTTATTTTTTTATTTTTGTTGTTCGTTGTTGCCGTGTATATTTGATTGTGAAAAGAAGTTAGTGAATGTTTGTTTTGTTTTGTTTTCACAAAATATATTTATTCACATTCTCTATCGGACGAGGAATGTGTTGTTTTGTTGAGCGCAAAGAAGAAGGAAGGATGGTGTGAGTGAGTGATAGGTGCTGCCAACTCAGCAATTAGTTTTTTTTTTTTTTTGAGTAAACTTAGCAATTAGTTAGTTACAAGAATATCTGATTTCAATTTCTACTTCTCTATTAGAAAGAAAATGGAAAATAGAATGTTCTAGAAATAGAAAGTGTATCATGGACAATTAAACCCTTCAAACATTTTAGTTAAGCCTCACAATATGGTTACTTGCATTCCAAGGTATCAAGTTTTGGCATGTTTCGTTAAGAAGCTAATGTTTTCAAAGATAGATATTCAACTATGCCATGTTAGTGAATTGAATTGTACTAGCTGGATCTTTAGTTTATACATCAAAAGGTCTTATACAGCTTCTGTTACATATAGTATCATGCTAATGATGCCAAAGTACCTACCTGCTAAGAAGAGCCTAATAAGTACGTTACTTATCAAAATTAAATCAATTATCTGAAAATGTATCTTAATTTTAATTTGATTTGATTCCCTCCGTATGGTTTTTAAGAGCATGTGGATACTATGAGAGAATTTTCAAGTCAGAACAAAGCACAACTTGTGCTAGATCTCCAAAATGGATTCTAGCATTAGAAACCATCTCCAAAGCGGTTTATAACTTTTTTTTGCCCTTTTCATGTGCTTCTAAATGCAGGTTAAAGGGAGAATAGATAGACCTCCGCAATTGTCTCTTCGATTGCAACGCATGCGGACAAATTCAGATAAACATCTAATATCACAACCCCAAGGATAGTAATAAGAGCATCTTCTGGTCTTGTCTCAGACTCTGAGCTATCTTAGATCACAAAATATATCATTTGCAAATTGCAAGGAAGGATTCACATACTTAACTCAGTATAGTTTAAATTAAGGAATTCTTGACACAATTAGTTTGTGAATAAGGATAGGAACAGCAAAAAGTACTGTGACTAACTCCTTGTAATCATGCCACAGAAAGAGTCTTTTCAATCTATGAAAACTGAAAAACGTTCTTCCACTATTTTCTGATTATTTCTGACTAGGTGGAAAATATAAACTGAAGATTTCAACATCTTGTCATTTTTGTATTCCTTAATCTCTTTAGTTTAATGTATATGTTTTGTCAGCATAAATTAATTTTATACCGACATTCAACGTGAATCAACTACTTTTTCATGTCATACCATTAAAGTGGGGTGTAGTGGAGTGATTTGACGGAATACGCGGTTGGTATTAAATGACAGTGTAAATTTATTTTGCACCGTCAATGTGTATCCTATATTTATCAAACTAACTTAGATATCAAAGGTTGGTTTCTTCACTTATCCTAGTGTTATCTTTTTTATACGTCTCTCTTGCGAAAATCTTAAAAAGAATACAATTGAAACTCCTTTTTTATATTTTCTTCTGTGTTTCAATGAAGAAACCCTAATAGAGAATGTAACATAATTAAACATGGCAAAAAGCAACAAAGGAAATAAAGGGAAAGAGCAAGAAAACAAGTCCTGAAAGCACACGAAATATCCAATAAAAATTAAAAATAATACAACCAGTGACAAAACTAGAACTTCTAAGTAACCTTCCCATCGTGTCAAAAAAAAAAAGTAACCTTCCCATAAAAGCTATATTTTCTGTTTCTCATTTACACCTCAACAAAATACATGCCCCGTATAAATTAAAATCATGAGAAAATCTGTTTGATTCTAAATGGTCTAATAGCCTGTTTGGTTTGACGGTATGTGCTAAATTACGTCTCAAAGAGCAATAGCCGTGAAAAGACAAGCTAGAAAGCATGGTTTCCACGTCAACACGATTTTCTGCCACGATTTCTCACATTGCGCCACACCAAACACTCACTAAGCCTCTAAGGACTAGTAATTCTGCTAAAGAACATAAAGTAACAACCAATCTTCCACACATTAAAGTCCTTAATCTGAGACATGACCATATGTTGTTCTTACATAAGGACTCAAAGGGCTCAATGCTAATGGTGACAAGCTTCCTCTTCTAGTCCTTTGATTGCTCACATATGGACTCAAAGGACTCAATGGAAATGGTGACAATCTACCTCGTATCTTCAAAGAACTATCCATATCTGAAACATGGCAGCATCTTCTGTTGTATGACCTTGAAGGACTCATTGGAGGTGTTGAAATGAACCCTTTTTGCATCCTCACAATGCTGTTGTTAGTACTATTGACACGTCTTATTCTTGTTGGACTCGAAGAAGAATTCACCGTTAGTTCTGATTTTTTTGTCTTTAACCTGTTAAATGGTGATTGGTCTCTTGTTTTCAGATTTAAACTAGGTTTAGAATCCGAGACATTGCCTCCAAATATTTTTTTTCTAACTGAGCTTGAAGTTGACAATGATGCTGATTGATTCCCTTTGTTAATATTGGATTTCCTCTCAGATTCTGAGACTTTTGGAGGCCTTCTTTTAACTGGGGTTATAAAACTTGATGTCAATGATGACTGGTTCACCTTATTTGTCCTTGAAACCCGACCAGATAATGTTGTTGGTAATGATTTTGTTGCTTGCAATTTAGACGTTCCTGTTTCAATCAATTCAATACATAATCAGTTTATGACATTCACCAGCATTAATCTAAGTATCAAAAGCACCATGACACGACATAAAAATAACACTTAATCCTAAGCATTTCCACGTTTCCAAAATCTATTGCCTTTCTAAAGCCGTGTCTTGTGTCTGACACGTGACACATGTTGGTGTCTAACTAACACCAACACATATAATTACATTCAATGAATTACTTTTTCTCAAATTTTTATTGGTGTCGGCATGTTGGTGTCATATCTGGTATCCATACTTCTTAGTTTCTAATCTCTTATTGCCATCAGGACTATTAGTAATAAGCATAATAATATGCATAGCATAAAAGGCCATATGAAAACTATATATATTTAGCAGGTGAAAAATTGAGATAACAACAAAATTAAACTGACCTTGGTCTTTCTTTGGCTTCATTTGTGATGGTTTCTTTATTGTAACATTCTTCTTTGATGGGGCATCATAGAAAATAGGCTGTGTGTCACCAGAAATTGATTTTGGATAGGTTACCAGATCTTTAATTATGGATGCATCAACATCTTCACTAATTGTGCTTTGGTCATCACTTTCTTCGCTACGAACAATAGCCACATCCTTTGTTGGCTCAGACTCACCACCCTTATCATCTATAGTAGGAATAGTATTATTACTCAGATTCTGATTATTAATCTTCTTCCCTTTTTCAACAACTTTATAAGCAAACATTTCATAAGGTATTTGTGAAACACTAGACATATTATATGTCCTCTCCATTGGAAAACTCTTGAGAAAAATTCCTTCAATGTCACAACAATCTACAGGTGGATTCTGAAGTTCAAGCTGATTTAGTTCAGGATTGATCAAAATATACTCGGTGTTCATTGAAAGAAACTTTTTGATGTAGCGCAAAATCCTACAAATAGACGAGAAACTTGGACGCTGAGACGGATCAGTTTGCCAACATTTTTTTATCAAACTCACAAGATATTTTGGCGAACGATATGGAAACAAAGGTCTCTCTCCTGCTTTGATATTTTGGCTGGTTCTAATCCCTTGAAGATGATTATCCTCAAAAGGAATTTTCCCTGTCAACAACTCAAAACATATCATACCAAAGCTATATGCATCGGCTTTCTCTGAGTACTTACAAGAGGTAGAAGCATTTTTCATTTGTTCTAGCTCAGTTAAAACCTCAGGTGCAAACCAAATTAAAGGGTTAATCTCTTCACCAATTGGATTATGGGTTGGTGAGGATCTAGAAGCATTGATTTCACCATTTTCAACCGATGACAAACCAAATCCAACAACTTTTGCTTGAAAATAACCTTCTTGTGAGTTTCTAGCTCTTAGTTGGACATTACAAGGATTAAGGTTTCCATGGTAAATGTTTTTGGAGTGGAGATATTCAATGCCTCTAGCCATTTGAAGCATGAGATCAACCACCACAGGTATAGAGAACAAAATCTGTCTCCTTGGACCACAATTCTCTTTCATGTATGTCCACAAATCCTTGTTCATCAACTCCGTCACAAGAGAAAACTCTTTCTTCTCTTCATCATAAAAACCACATAGATATTGCAATATGTTTGGGTGAGAAAGTGATAACAAATTGGAAATCTCATTTTCATAAGCTTCTCTCTCCCCAAGAAAATGCCTCAGAGCAAAACTTTGCCCTAACCATTGAATTTCCTTAAATTCCTTCCCCCTTCCCAATCTTCTCCTCACTTGGTAATCTTTGGATCCTAACAAAACACCAATTGGCCACAATACCTTATCATTACTATTTTTGTGATTGGTTTTATCTGAATTACCATTCATCAATTTCTTCATCAACATATCTGCAAAATGTTGATCATTCTTTGAATAAGTGAGTTTGGAAGAACCTTTTTTCTCCCTGAGTGCTTCTATGAGCCTCCACCTATCTTCTCTCCAAGCATTCTCCAATTGCTTGCAAATTTCTTTTGGAACCAAATATTGTTTGCCAAATCTCCACTGAAAAAGTTTTGGATCATTCCAATCCACATCATATTTTCTTGCAAGCATCAATTTCTTCTTCGAATTCTCATCCTGATCCAACCCTGACGTCTCCCCAGCATTCTCGATCGCTTCAATAACCGCAGGGAAATAACAAAGCAAGTTGTGAATGTGAAACTCAACACAATCTCTGTTATGAGAAAGTGTGAGTGCTTTCCCTGACCAATCTTTTGAATCCAAACAATGCTTAATGTATAGTTCGCCTTCTTTGAAAACCCTGGAAAGCTCTCTAAGAGGACATTCAAGAGGCTTCCATTTGGTAGTTCTGTCTTCAAGCTTCAGATTTTGCCTTATCTCATCTGCGATTGTGTCGAATGCTAGAGTGAATATGTCATGGAGCAAACAACATTGTCGTTGATTGATTTGAATTTCATCGCTTAAAACCATAAGCGCTTTTAGACTTCCAAGAACCTCACCAATGTGCCGGAGCTGTTCCATTCCGGCACTTTCAATTTGTTGAAAATCAAAACAAAAACCTAAAATCACCAAGGAAACCAAA
>Ga0099826_10003915_pt1 | contig 10287 bp, 6 predicted proteins | sample Mtrugardesep15_FD_76830 | JGI IMG/M metagenome (GOLD analysis project Ga0099826, IMG submission 76830) | Root nodule microbial communities of legume samples collected from California, USA - M. trunc garden sep15 | ecosystem: Host-associated > Plants > Roots > Nodule | place: USA: California...
ACACTTTTGGTGGACTTTGAATCTCCCTGAATCAAAGAACCTTTTACAACAATCACAAGATAGCACCCCACTATCTTAAACAATAATTCTCACCAACAATGGCAAGAAACTTTACAACAAAGTAATTGAAGAATATCAAATGTATGGTTGTATATCTTTATCAATATCACTCTAACAAATGGACTTAGTGCTCAGAAAACTTTTTAATGAATATTAAAGTGTGGACAAAGTTTTCCAAACAATTTGAATGAAAGTTTGAAAGCAAGTGATATTGAAAATTCACAGTTGAGAATTTGAAAGTTGGTGTCTATGTTAAGTGATTTGTTTTGATTTCTCAATTGAATTTATAGAGGTTAAAAAAATGTTTATGAAGCAATGTTACTTTAAAAGAGTTCACAAAAATGAATAGAAACAAGTTTGAAAAGGTACCTATTCATAGGATGAAAAAATAGAGCAGGATGCCTTAAAAAAGTAGCCGTTGCTAAATAAACAAGTTTAACTAGCCACTGGTCCTTTTAATTTCAAAAACCATTGTATTACAAATCAAATATATATCTCATTGTTTTGATTAAAGTTTGATTAAATTTTGTGGTCTATGTAGGCGTATGGCCAGAATCTCCAAGCTTTAGAGATGAGGGGATAGGGCTCATTCCTTCAAGGTGGAAAGGAATTTGTCAAAATTAATGATCTCAATGACTTCCGTTGTAACAAGTAATTATAAGCTTCCTTTCCTCCAACTCTTTTAGGATTTTAGTTGTTTTTCTCAAACATTTTTCCTACATTTGTTTATGTAGTGTAATTCCTATTGCATTATAGAGTTTCTGTAAAAATATATATCACCGGTCTCATGAAATAAAGAAAATGTAAACATTATTTCTTTATTTTGCAACTTTGATTTGTATCCTAAAAACAAGGATGCATTGGAAATTTAAATATGTGGCATTAAATGTTTTGATTTAACCTTTTAATGCATATATCATGTAGGAAGCTTATAGGAGCCAGATACTTCAATAGAGATTATGCTGCAAATGCAGAGCCAGAGGCAATACAAAAAAATGTACTTAACACTGCACGAGACAATGACGGTCATGGATCTCACACACTATCAACGATAGGAGGAAACTTTGTTTTCGGAGCTAACTCTTTTGGCTTAGGAAATGGAACTGCGAAAGGTGGTTCTCCCAAAGCAAGAGTTGCTGCCTACAAAATTTGTTGGCCGCCAATTGGTGACAGTGGATGTTTTGATGCTGATATCATGGCAGCCTTTGATATGGCTATTCATGATGGAGTTGATGTTCTTTCCCTTTCTCTTGGAACTCCTCCTCTTAAGTACTTTGATGATGGTCTTTCAATTGCTGCATTTCATGCTGTTAAGAAAGGTATCATTGTTTTATTTTCAGCTGGAAATTCTGGACCAGACCCTAAAACTGTTTCAAATGTTGCACATTGGATATTGACTGTTGCTGCAAGTACCTTAGATAGAGATTTTGATGCTGGTGTTCAACTCCAAAATGGACAACGCTTCAAGGTATTCCATGTTCTCTATCTTTACATGTTATAATAATGATAATTATCGAAGTCATTTTTTTCCTTTTATTGACTTCCATTTTCTTCACTAATATTTCTATTACTGATTGATGATTATCAGGGATCAAGCCTTTCTAAAGCTTTGCCAGGAAACAAGCTTTACCCACTCATTACTGCTAATGAAGCAAAATTTGGTAATGCATCCGTTGAAGACGCGTAAGTAGTATTTGCAGTCTTTTTTTTCTTCTTAAAAAGTGTTAGTAACACTCACTCTAACGGTCTCGCTTATATGAATTCGACATTTCAACCAAAAGGAAAGAGTAATAGAGTGTCCTACTGATTATAACTAGCACTCCTCGTTGTTGTTAAGAAGTGCTTTTTTTTTAAAAGGCATGTGTAAAATTTGAATATTTGTAGGTAACGTCAATGGAGGAATCAAACTCACATCACCTTATCTCTCTCATGTACTTAAATTAACCTTTGGTGCTTTTGAAAGTACGACATGGTAATTAAAATGCGTGTTTACTTTGTGTAGTATTGGATGTCAAAAAGGAACAATTGATCCAGAGAAAGCAAGGGGCAGAATATTGGTTTGTCTTAGAGGAACCACTGCAAGAGTGGAAAAGAGTTTTGTTGCTTTGGAGGCTGAAGCAGTTGGAATGATTCTTTGTAATGATGAGTCTAGCGGCAATGAGCTTATTGCTGATCCTCATTTTCTTCCAACGTCAGCAATTAGTTATGATGATGGTGTTGCTGTCTTTGCCTACATCAATTCAACCAAGTAACTTTTGTTTCACCCTCTTTATCTGTGCATCTGGTCTTAATAGCTAATTCAATTACTTCGACAATATTCTCCAAATACTTATTATCAAATAACAGGAATCCACTAGGATATATCAATCCACCCGTAACAAAGTTGAACACAAAGCCTGCTCCAAGAATGGCTGCATTCTCCTCCAGAGGTCCTAACAAAATCACAACAGGGATCCTCAAGGTTTTTATTATATTCTTCCATTATTAATTTCAAACATTGTGTCACGTGTCATGCTACATATTTTGTTTCCTTAACATAGTATTTTCTATATTGTCCATTAGTTGTAACTTGTGGTTTTACATGAGTCTATTGTAGTTTCATTTTCTTTCTTTCACCTCCCCTTTTTATTTTTGATTTTGTAGCCGGATGTAACCGCACCTGGGGTTAACATTATTGCTGCATACTCAGAAGCGGCTAGTCCGACAGAATTGGACATTGATAAGCGCAGGGTTCCTTTCATCGCCTTGTCTGGAACATCCATGGCATGTCCTCATGTGGCTGGAATTGTTGGCCTTCTCAAGACTCTCCACCCTGACTGGAGTCCATCAGCTATTAAATCAGCAATCATGACAACTGGTAAATAACATTTACCATCATGTTTCCTAATTAGTTGTTAGATTTGCTTGCAATTAGCATGTCTATTTCGTTTTGCTTCTATAATCTACTTAGATTTAACCTTGAATAAAGAAAGAGAAAAATACCCATCTAACAACATATATATGTTTTGTTTTCTTTCAGCTTGGAGAAGAGACAACACTGCTAAACCAATACTTGATAACACTAATGTAACAGCAACACCATTTGCCTACGGTTCTGGCCACATAAGACCAAATCATGCCATGGATCCTGGCTTGGTCTGAGTTAAACATCAATGATTACCTAAACTTTCTTTGTTTCCTTGGTTATAACCAAGAACAAATTAATGTGTTCTCTGGTACTCCTTATCATTGTGAAGATATAAATATCTTGGATTTCAACTATCCTACAATAACAATACCTGAACCCAATAGTTCACTTACTTTGAGTAGGAAGCTGAAAAATGTTGGTTCACCAGGCACGTACACTGCAAGCCTCCATGTACCAGCAGGATTTTCTATATATGTGCAACCTAATATGTTGAAATTTGATAACATTGGTGAAGAGAAGAGTTTTAATTTGACAATTAAAGCAAATATAACAGATGGGAATACTTTATTTGGAGAGATAACTTGGTCAGATGGCACACACTATGTTAGCAGTCCAATTGTAGTTGGGGGAGATATTTTTTTTTATGATTAAAAACTAGGGGAGATATCGTTCCATAAAACATATTCTCCATTAAAATTAAATGAAAAAAAAATGATAATTTAGAAAATGTAGTACTTTTTTTACTTACAATTATCGTGGATAATTTTTTTGACAAAACATTTATTCTGAATATATTTAGTCTATTTTTTTTTTTAAAAAAAAGTAGTTAGTTTTATCTATAACTACCGTAGATACTCAAAGTTGCATAAATTAAACATATATTAAATAAGTGTGCGGACACAAACAATTCTTTTTTAAAGATTTTTTTTTAATTAAACAACTTATCGAATTATTGGATTGAAATTGTTTTAATTTATAAATGAAAATAATTAAACAACATATCATATTAATGTTTTAAATTAAATAATTAAGTAAATATCAAATTGTAAATTATAGATACAAGAAGTTTTAGCTCAGTGAATAAATTTTGACTTTGTAACCTCAACGCCCTCCCCAAACTCTTTAAAAAAATTATAAAGCATAGATAAGAATATGTAAATTAGATTTGTTGAACTTTAAGAATATTATCATTAATGATTAGTTTTGAATTTTTTTTTTTGACAAATTAGTTTTGAATTATTATATGGTGTGTTTGATACTTCCAATTTTTTTAGAAATCCAAAATATTATATAATTAAAACACAATATTAAATGTTTTGTAGACAGCTCTAACGGTAAGAGAGGTATTTGTCATGTGAGAAAATAGAGGGGTGCGAGTGTCATATACACAAAGTTTATGGGTGGTAAGTGTATTTTTCCTAATAATAATAAAGCGTAGAAGACTTTAGGTATTTGTCATGTGAGAAAATAGAATAAGGGGTGTGAGTGTCGTCATATACACAAAGTTTATGGGAGGTAAGTGTTTTTTTTTTCTTAATAATAAAGTGTAGAAGACTTATGTAGACGGATAGCCACAACTAATCAAAAGTCTATGGGAAGTAATATTTTCTCGAATATTTGTATGAACCATGAGATATGAGATATCAAATATATACATAGATATCAAGTATATACATAAGTATGGCTTATTAATTAAATTACAAAATACACTTTATCATAAGGTACAACGTGTTGAGTGGAATGTAGTACACCATGAGGTACCGTGCACACAAGTTAGTTTATATAGATAACTCACAAGGTGCAAAATTTACTACAACTTTTCACAAACCCGAACAGCAAACCCTAGTCTATATGAAGCTCTTATATTAAAATGTTCGATTTTTTTGTCAAATAGTTTAATGGTAAGAATCACACATTTAATTATTATTTTTTTCAAAAAGGATCATACATTTAATATGAAGATGCGGAAAATTCTAGACTTCAACCCGTGTCTCAACATATCAAATATGAATCTCCTGATACACAGTATGGGTACGGATGCAATGAATACGCATATATGTGAAATTTTTATTTTTTGTAGGAAAAACATGTGATTTTTTTAAAATTTATGATACAATACATCTATGATACGTTAACAAATATTTATAATAAATTTTGTCAAAAAAATAATTATAATAAATCTTATATGTTTGTAAAATACTGGAAAGAAATATTTAATTACTTTTCATTAATATATAATTATAAAGACCTCAATTTACAAAATGTAATATTGGTGATCAAAATAGAAAGTGTATGATTTTCGTATAAATCATAATTTATTTTCATTCTTATGCTAGGATATCAACAAAAATATCATTAAAAGAAGGTAATTGTAGTTTTAAACTCCTAACTTTCACAAAGTTGTGATTTTGACCCCTTAAGAAAAAAAACTACAAAACGGTCCCTTAAGTTTTGCATCTGTGGCAGTTTTGGCCTCGAATGCCAATTTTGACTTGGTCTACGCTGACGTGGCACCTTAAGTGAGGTGCCACGTGTTATTTTTTTTATTTTTATTTTTTTTGTCTTAGGGACCAAAACTGCTACAAATGCAAAACTTAAGGGGCCGTTTTATAGTTTTTTTCTTAAGGGAGCAAAATTGCAACTTTGTGAAAATTAGGGGATTAAAACTGCAATTAAACCTTAAAAGAATTTAAAACAAGATTAGTATATTTTTAACTAATTGAGTCTCCTCTATCTTCATTACATTCATTCACAAAAAAACATAACTTTTAAGTCTGATTCATTTACAGACAATTCTACTAATTAATTCACATCTTAAATGGAAGTATATACATCTTCACTGAATTACAATTTTCAATGACATTGGAAACTTTTGTTTTGGAGAGTGAGATGAACAAAATGCAGAATATTCAAAGCCTAGACTATCCAAACAAAATGTATAAACTAAAATCATTTTTTGTTTTTGTGAATGTATGAATTACTTCAATTTCAACCCGATCTTAATCAAATTTACAAAATCAATTTATTCGAAACCAATTTTACACGGCGTTCAACTCACTTTCCATAAACGAGGGGTGGGTGCTTTATTAACCAAAGATGCTTTAAGTCATACAAGCCTATTCCGACCACTGTTGTTCTTTATCTTTATCGAATCAACCATCATTTAATCCCTAAATTTTATGTCTCTCCAATTTAATTCCTAAATTATACAATGATAACATGTACTACCTTCGTCCCTAATTATAAGACCCTTTTGAGAATTTGTTTGGTCCCTTTTTATAAGACCTCTTTGTTATTTCCAACTACATTAATTATTTCTTTACATACATGCTCCTATTTATTATACATGTTTTTCTTCAATCAACAATAAATAACATATGAAAAACATAAACTAACTCTCTCTCTTAAGGATAAAATTGTAAAAACAATAGTGATTACAAACAACTTTAATATAAATATTCACTTTCTTATTTTCCGTTATTTTAGCAAAAGGATCTTATATATAGGGACGGAGATAGTAGTCCCTAAACTTTATGAATTTCATCAGTTTAGTTCTTAAAGTATATGAATATTTAGTTTGTAACATCTTGATAACATGGATTAAATTGGCTGATTTTATACATTTTAAGAACTATTTATTATATTTACATAGTTTAGAACTAAATTAAAGGAGTTGTGATAATTCATAGACTAAATTAATGGTTTATTCTATCTCTATCATACCGAAAAATCCACACAATTTTGGCATACTTTCTAGTAATGCCTATTTGTGCATATATAGTCATCGGTTGAAGAAAATACTATGTTTTTCTTGCACATTGAGAGCAATAGTCTTCTCAAAAAAAATGTATGAATTATTCCATTAATTTAGAAGTATATAAAATTTCATTAATAAAATGTGTGAGCCACATCAACTAAGCTATTTGATAAAAAAAAAATAAAAGAAAAATATCTATACATTGAAAGGCTACTATAGCTACTTGTTACAAGACGAAAAAAGATTATTTGGCCATTAAAAGAATCTGGACAAGAATCTCAATGTTTTCACAATATGTTGTACAAGATTACTTCCTTATCATTTGCAATAAACTCCCTCCGTCCAAAATAACTAACGTAGTTGATTGTTTCAAATATTCCAATGTACAATTTTGATATTTAATATTTTTAATTATCGATTAGTAAAAAATATAAAAAGTTGATATTTTGAAAAATATTCGTGAAATAAATTCAACATCGTATATGCTATCATTGGTCTTTATATATTAATAGAAAAATACGATCAATATATGTTATGTGAATAGTACACTTAGTCAAACTAGTTCACTCATTTTGGAACCGAAAGAGTATCCAAAATGAATAATGATAAAGTGTACGACATTTGGTTCGTCTCAAACGCATGAATGTCAAATACTAGGTCATACTTACGAGTAATGATAAATGCTCTCTTGATTATTATCTTTTGGCACAAACTTCCTCTCAATTTTAATTTGATCTAAAAAGACCAATTTTATTTACTTGCAGGTAACACCATTTTTTACATACGTATATGGATTAGAATCAATTGACATCATGACGTCAAACATAATATATGATACTTTTGATAATTTTTTACCACTGAATTGTTACAAAATTCATTGTTGTATTGAAAGCTACTGTCAGATATCATTTACTATGCTAATGAGTTGCATCAAAATTAACATCTTAGCGTTAATTTTCTCAACCAAAAAAAAAAGCATTAATTTTTATCTATTTCATTAACATATCAAATGATATATGATTAATGTCTATATTTGTAGACATAATCTATGTGATAATAGTTTGCTATCTAATTGTTGATTTTCTAATAAAGTTATGTACAATCTAACAATATCATCGATATTATACAAATTGAACTAGGCCTTATATGTACAAATAAAGAGGTTCTTTCCCCTAAAAAATAAAGAGATTTTTTATTTGTTTCTTGATGTAGTCTACATGCTTAACTACCAATTTTACCAAAAATATAAAAAATAAGAACAAAACTATTTTTAGAATAGAAGAAAAGAAAACATATTGTCTCATATATAGTATGTCGTCTATAAGCGCTGGTGCATTATCCCACGAAATGCTTTTCGTGCCATATAGCATTATTGATCCAACATACGTTCTGTAGCAAAGATTTTGAAATATGCATCTCCTAGACGTCAGACACAATTTCTCATGCTCTCTGGACTCTGAATATTTTACCTTCCGAACTCCAAAACTACATAATTCAATGCACAAATTGAACAAAACTATTGTAAAAAGTGTGATCTTCGCAAAAATTCAATCGCCGGTAGGTGTCCCTCCAAGGCTAACAAAAATTAATCATGGTTATAATCATATTCTATGAAGTCGGTATACGTTGGAGAGCCATCCTCTGCTAGATGAAGAAGGGAAAAACATTCATCACAAAAATAACAAGGGTTGTCTGGTGTCCATTTGTCATCCACAGTGACCTTTGTAGCTCTGAATATTTTGCAAACACTGCATTTCTGAAAACGTATCTTCAGTTGAAAAGTGACAATTGGATAAACAGCCCAATTTTGTACATCATCGGCATGAATTAACCTCATATCTCGTATTACTAAGGTATGGGTACAGTCACCCTGCAAGTAGACAGCGAATGCGCCACATTAAAGATCCAATTTCTAAGAAAACAATTATCAATTTGGCCACATCAAACACCATCGTAGTTAGGGCTCAATGAAAACGCGGCCGTTTTCAAGTTTGCTAGTGCTAAATAAATAATCTCCTTTTAATTTATATATCGGCCAATGATGGTGTTAGGAATCAATTTTCAGAAGCAGTAAAAAAATAAACAAATATGTTGAATAAGTTTGTATTATTGAATGATCAGTGGAAATGGAATATTTACAGATTCGAGGAAATAGAACCCTAAACTGCTATAGGAGCGTCCTACTCATATCTAACTTCAAAATTCCTAAGAAACTCTCTCAACCCACATCTTCTTTCCTTATACTATGGACAAACGGTTACAATCTCGCTTCTCTCATCCACGTCACCATTTTACTTAGAGTCACCCCTTTTTCCCTCTTTTACCCCTCCTAGAGTAAACTCTCCACGCTATGGGCATATTTGGATCCAATATGAACCAAGGACCCAAGCTGATCAGCTCTAAGAGATGACCTTGTACTTTTCTAATTGAATCATGTAGGTCTCATTCTTCCACCTCAATCTCAGAAAAGGATTAGCATATATTATGCCTTGCATGGTCACTTCACTATGGCTACTTTTTTTATGGTCTCATTCTTTCACTATGGCTACTCACTTAGAATATGTTTTGAGAGTTAGTTAGCAGTAGATGAGAGGAGGAGGGGAGGGAGAGGAGAATCTCCAACAATGTTTGCAAGTGTTTTTAGATGGGAGGAGAAGACAAGACTTATGACTAGTATTCTCTTTGTTTTGGGAGTATTATAAAAATATGGAAAGGATTTAGAGAATTTTTCAAAACCCTCCAAAGTTTCCCAAATTTAAAGAAAAATATAGACATGCAAGGTGGGGGCTATCCCCTCCTCTCCTTTCCTTTCCCCTCCCTTCCTCCTATAACTTCCCAACGATGTCTTAAAGAACATGTTTATCTAAAGAGAACTTACATTTTGATCTAGCGTCAGTTATGGATGCTAAACCATGTTGTTTAAAGGTAGTGCTGAGCACACAACAAAACGTATGGATTCTTTACTATGTTTGATGCAAATTAAAAATAAAACAGAACACGGCATAAAGTAAACAATGTGAAACATTGGTTACACCAAAATTGATGGAACCAAACAAAACACTCGGAGCTGTACGGAACAGGTTGTTACAATCCATTCTATCATTGCATCAAACATTACTGAAGTTTTGCCTTTTCACTTGAGAGGCATTGTACTATTGTAAAATAGGAGAACCTCGCCAAACTTCCCTTTCAAAATTACCATGAGACAAATTTCATAAGCAGTGCCAAACTTAAAGCAAAAAATTTAAAAAATGGAAAATCTAAAGGCAACAACAAAACAATAAACCTGTGACAGATAAAAGAATGTACCTGATGACAATAAAGGTATCCAGCACCAAGCCGAAAACCTAAGTCACAAAAATGTATCTTCTGCATCTCAAAAGATGCAAAACGAGGCAAGTGTGATACAGATGCTTCCCCCACAATTGCCTTTTGTTTTTGCTGTAGTTCCCCATTTATAATATATTCCCATTTCTTCTGTGCCTCCTCCTTGGAGTTTTGAAGCCAATCGAGTATGGGTCTGGTCAAATCAATAGCAGATGGATCCCTCAAATCAGTGTAA
>Ga0099826_10003916_pt1 | contig 10287 bp, 8 predicted proteins | sample Mtrugardesep15_FD_76830 | JGI IMG/M metagenome (GOLD analysis project Ga0099826, IMG submission 76830) | Root nodule microbial communities of legume samples collected from California, USA - M. trunc garden sep15 | ecosystem: Host-associated > Plants > Roots > Nodule | place: USA: California...
CAAAGAAAACACAAAAAACTATACTCCAAATTCTTATGTTATAGTTTTCTTAATAAGTGTGATTTTTTTTTTTTGCTTATAATTTAGGACGGAGGGAGTATACATGAACAAAATACAAAAATATGTTCAAAATTCAAAGTAAAATATTGTATTCAAGTTTGATAAATGTTTGTAAAATATATGAAAAACTTGTTCATGAAAACCACGTCATTTGTGCATACGGTAACTGTGTATCCACGAACAAAAGAGAAAAGACTCAACAAGAGAACCCATTATTTTCATAATGGGAAGGGAGGGGGGCGGCTGTAGATAGGTGGTTTGATAATAATATTAGGCGGGTGGTTGGTGATGGGAGGACTACTTTCCTTTGGACTGATAATTGGCTGGGAGGAGTTCCTTTAAATATTCAATTCAGCCGTCTGTATGAGTTATCAGTTAATAAAGAGTGTTTGGTGGAGGAGATGGCGCGTTTGGGGTGGGACGCAGGCGGTTTTGGGTGGGTGTGGCGGCGTCGTTTGATGGCGTGGGAGGAGGAGAGTGTGACGGATTGTGCTTCTCTGATAAATAATGTTGTTTTGCAGGAAAACATTCAAGACAGGTGGCGGTGGTTGCTTGACCCGATTCATGGCTATACGGTCAGTGGGACTTATCAGTTTTTACCACTTTACCGGATCCATTGGCGGTTGGTGTTCTTAAAGACGTGTGGCACAAACTAGTTCCTACAAAAGTTTCCTTGTTTGCTTGACAACTTCTTCAAGATAGAATTCCAACTAGATCAAATTCGACATGTTCTTCAACATACTGACAACGTTTGTGTTGGTGGATGTGGCTCCTCTGAGACGGCGGATCATCTCTTCATAGGGTATGATGTGTTTGGTATTCAGTTTGTCTTTGGATTGGTATCCCTTGCGTTTTTCCTGGCTCCGTAACGGATCATTACTTTCAGTTTATTCACATGGCAGGTTTACCGCGTTCTTCTCATGTTTATTTCAAGGTTATCTGGCTTGCTTGTATTTGGGCAATTTGGAAGGAGAGAAACAACTGTGTCTTCAAAAATGCGGTTTTAGATCCTTTCATTATTGTTGAAAGAGTGAAGCTGAATTCTTTTTTATGGCTTTCTTCGAATGTTATTTCTTTGTCCTTTGGTTTTCATGATTGGTGGAGATACCCGCTTCTTTGTATGGGTGTCATGTAATATTTTTTTTTTTCTATTGTTGGTGCATCTTCTTTAGGTGCTTGTGACTTGTAACTGACTTTAGGTGTTTCATCACTTTTAGCACACATTGTACGGGATGAATCACCTAGCCTTTAAGCTTATATATCATTTTGATTTGTTAAAAAAAAAAAACCCATTATTTATATAAACGCAACCATAATACACAACATGTAGCATAACCTAGTCCATGAAGTCATCACACCATGACATATAGCAAAACTTCAAAGATGGCATAGCATAGTCCAATAATACATAGGTTTAAATCCACTTTTGGATTTTTTTATTTCTTATTCGCGATTTATGTCCCCCATTTCTTAATTAAAAAATTTAGTCCCCCAATTTTATAAGATTTAGAAATTTTCTTCCCCACTAAGCTTGGATATTTTTTATTTTATTTTTTATGTGTCAAGTTGAATAATAAACCGAGAAGGCATAAGCTAATGTAACAATGCATATGTTGATAATAAAACTTTTTTTTGACAGAATATGTTGATAAAACCTTCTTAATTTAATTTCCATATCATTATATTATTACTTCAATTTAAAACTTTAAATAAATAAAAAATGAAAAACCTTAAAAATATCTTATTTGTCAAAATTATGTAGTTTCACAGCACCCATTTATAAAGGATGAGCTTATTATTCAACATAACACACAAAAATAAGCCATGAATTCAATAGTTGAGAAAATTTCTCAAATTTTTCAAATTTAGTAGATATATTCAGATCTAAAAATTAGGGACCAATATTATGAAGTTACAAAAACAGGGAAACTAAAATTACATTTAAGCATCTTTCAAAAAAAAAAAAACACTTAAGCACGTTAAATAAATAATTAAAAGCAAATTACTAGAGTGAGATTTAAAGCATACTAATGAACGTGGAATTGAGCAAATAGGGCTTAATTAAATAATAATCCAACATACTTTTTGCTAGATTCATCCAAGCGAGATGATTTTTCTCCATCATCCTTTGAAGATAACATAGATGCCTCAGCTAACCATAAAATTGAAAAAAAATAACCAAGATCATTAGTAATATGAAATTTTATATGAAAATGAATGATACAAAAAAAAAATCAACATAGATGAATGTAGATCTCATGGTATTGATGAAAATTGAGAATGATAATACATACCAACATCATTCAATTGAAGGTCACGCTCATCCATTTCTCTAAGACTAAAACAAAAGTAAGATATCTAGGGTTCTCAGAACGAAAAAGTCGTCAAAATGGAGATCGTTAGTAAATGAAAAGAAAAGGTCTAGAACAAAGAAACATATTGAGACAATAAGACTAAAACTCTCTCTCTATATATATATATACATCATAAATTTTTGGTCAACTCAAGTTTCAATTTCGAATGAAACTTAACCACAGAATGTTATAAAGAGTATTTTTTTAATTACAAATTAAAATATAAGTTGTTTGATCTTTATCTAACTATTGAAAATTTCCACAATTGAAAGTATGGCATTTGACTAGTTAATTGTTACTGAGAATGTAATACTAACATTTGGTGGTGTATTAAATCCTATTTCCTCCGTTAAAAAATATAAGGAAAAAAATCACTTTCTTGTCCAAAATTATAAGTAAAAAAGAAAAACTTTTATCCTATTTAATCTTGTTTTTTAAAATAATCATCTTCTTTAATAAAAACTTTTACTTATTCGCATGAAATTAAATGCAAATTATATTTAATTTTCTCTCTCTCTCCCTCTCTCCTATTTTCTCCATAATCAATAGTCAATGAAAATTGTTTTTACATATTCCCATGAAACTTATTTCAAAGAAAACACAAAAAAAATGACACTCTTTAAGACCCGAAATGGTCAATTCTCTGTCCCTAAATATAGGCTATTTTTACCAAAATCACGAGAATTAAGAAAGTTTATAGTAGTATTAAATTTGTTTATAATTAATATTGTTTTTACAATTTTAAGGGAGAGAGTCAGTTAATGTTTTCAACATACTCCATCCATTCCATATTATGTGACCTAGTTGACTCTATCATGTATGCCAATGCATAATTTTGAACTTAAATATCTTTAATAATCTATCAGAACAAATTATGAAATTTTGATATTTTGTAAAAGATGCAAAATATACAGGGGTATCTTGGTAAGAAATAATTAATTTAATTGGAAATACTAAATGAGTCTTATAAAAGGACAAATTTTTTTTCTCAAAAAAGTCTTATAATTAAAAACTGGGGTAATAAAAATTTATCTAATCATTACATTGAAAATCGAAGTATTTAATTTTTTTAAAAAATAATTTTCTAATTTAAAATTCTTGAAGAATACCCTCGGAGGCAATCATCAGCAAGACTTTGTTTTTTCTTTTCTATTTATGCCCTACAAATTTGTATTAGCATGTTCTAATTTGCATGGGGAAGCAGTCTCCAACAACTCATTCTTGAAACCTAAGTTTTATTTTGTTGACAAAATTAAAGTCTTGATGTTGCCATTTGATTGGTGTGAAGTTGATAATTTTGTTTAGTAGTGACTAATATTTACCAGAAAACTCGAGAGATATATAAGGTGGATTCTCTCATCACAATTGAATTTTATTAATACACAATAGTCAATGATCAAACTTTTAACCACTTATTTAAGGAGTCCTAATCCTTTGCCATTTGAACTAATCCATCATTGGCGAGAAACCTAAATAACTAATCGTAAATATCATATAAATGCACATATAAATTTAAAATTTAAATCAAAATAGTAAACGGAATAAAAATAAAATACTCATACATCAAAAGATACACAAATAATTGTGTGTGTATCTGTTTACTAGTGTTTTTGATAAAAGAAAAAAGGTTGGTTTTGATTATTACAAGCATGATCAAACTAGAAATCTTAGAACCTGTTGTGCGATCTTTTTTCTAGAAAGTGCTTGAATGTTCATCATATTCGTAGTTGCTTTATGAACAAGACAAAGTTTTGTAAGAAAATAATTGTCTCTCGACAGGGAAAAATAAAGAAAATGCAAGTAAAAAAGGGTCTAAAAGCTTAAACGCATAAACTTAAAGAAAACAAGGGTAAATTGTATAAATGTAAAGGTGGTTTGACAAATCAGATTACATACATTATGTATGACTCTTTTCTTTGGACACCGGTACTTCGAGTGCTAGAAATCTATAAGTGATTTGCGATCTCTTTTTTATATGAAAAACTACTATTTATACATAGTAAAAATAACTAGAAAAAGTTAACTTTCACGAACAACACTTCTTCCATTGAAAACCATTTGTCCCCGCGTCTTCACTAAGGAAACCGCTGCTTTTGAATTCAAATTCTTCCTTCTTCGACAACAACTGCTTGGCTTCAACCAATTTACGTCCTGACTCACTTCTTGTCGAGTTTCAAGACTTTTAAACTCTTTCAAATGCTAAATCCAGATCATGTCGAACTTCTCATGTTGAAGATAAAAATTTTGATTCCTAAAAAAACAAAGATCAACGTATGTTGACCGCATTAATTGAGCCTGTCGAAATTACATGCTAACGGTATCTACCAAGATGCCAAATAATCCTATTGAAGAAAAATATATCCATAGCAAACTACAATCAACATGACAAAAAAACAAAAATTGCATTCAACCAACTTACAAATTGGTCTAAACAATAAAGCACATAGAGATATCTTGTAACTAGGATTGCCTTCTCACTTAAGCTCTTTGGACGTTTTTGGATTGGCTTATTTTCTAGCTTATGAAAAATTGCTCATACAAATAAATAAGCTATTATGACAATTCATAAGTTTTTATTAACAAAAATCGTATCTTTATAAACCTTTTTTTTCTTCATAAACTACATTGACAAGCTTAAGAATAACACAAAAAATTATTTATTTGTATAAATTGTTTTACATAAGCTCCAAAAGAAATCAATCCAAACAGGTCGAAAGTTTGCACTATATCTTAGACTACAAATATCCAAATTAGTTTTTTCTTTTTTGGAGAGAAAATATCCAAATTAGCTGATTTGAATTTTCAAGAAAAGCTAAGAGACAAAAATGTAATCGTTGATGAGGCGAGAATCGTTTCCTCGTGCTGTAATGTGAAAATAAGTCTCATAGTTGCGGCGTTCTTGATGTTACCAACTTATGAACTTTCCTAACTTACAAAAGATAATAATTAACTTATTTTTTATTCAAAAAAATAATAATTAACTTATTTTAACTCCAAAGAGCTTTGCTTTTGAAATAAAGAGAACCGGAGATACATGAAGTTTGTGGCATATAAACATGGCCCTAGTAACTCACTTCCACGTAAAAATACTCTATCCATCCTAAATTAAAAGTCGTTACAATAAAGAAATATTACAAGTTATTTTACAAAATTGTCCTTATTAAATTGTATGAAAAAAATAAAATAAAGAATTGAAAAAAGAGATAGTAATAAATAGGCAATGATATAATAGAAAATGTAACATTAATGGTTCGTTGGTATTGTAAAGCGACTCATAATTTAGGATAATTTATTTTCCCAAAACGACTTATAATTTGGGACGGAATTAGTGTAAATTATAATAGTACCCTCCTATTTATGTTGTTAAAAAGAAATATTTGATTTTTTTTGTTGTCAAAAGCAAGTGGGAGTATGCTTGTTAACTCACTCCTTCATTTTTTTTTTGTGGGAGTAAGTTAGCAGCGCCATTATCGAAGATGCGAAGAGGATTCTCCATAACGACGTCGTTCTTATCACATACGAGGTTTGTTCACAAGGAGGATAACAAATTTTCCCATACTATGTGTCTTCCAAGAAGACACTGAAGTTGGAACAAGTGATCCCGACGAGCCCGTGTAGCACATTTATATTGTCCTCAATTACCACCAGGCGCGGGAAACAGTAAAGTGCAAACACGTCGTCCTCTCTTTGAAAAGTGCAACAATGACCTGGTTCACTTGAGAACAACTCTATTGATTCTTGGAAAGAGCTTTGTGATGAGTTCACTTCTCATTTCACTTATAGGAGAAGGAATCTGAAGTCGATGGTAGTGCTGAACACAGTTATCCAGGGTAAAAAGGAGACTCTCGAGGAATATGTAGAAAGGTTCATCCGCGAGAGCGTTGAAGTTTGAAGCGCGAACGATAAGTTGAAGTGCTTCATCTTTGAAAACAACTTGCACGACAAATGGAAGTTCAAAGAAGAGTTGGGACTCAATGAGGCCAGAGACATGAACAAACTTTGAATTGGGCGCAACCTTAAATTAATTATGTGGAGAAGCGTTCAACGGCTGAAGCCAGGAAGAATAAGCAACTTCAGTATCTAAGTGACAACAAACGTCAAGACGATGGATATAATACAAAAAGGGTACCATTCTCATTTATCTGAGTACACTATGTTAAATACATCGCGAGAACGATTCTTTCAGGAATGCGCGAATACATGATTCAAATACGCTATGGTCAAGAACACTACACCCTTGAAGGAAACATTGTGCACATACAAGTCCAAATACTAGAGGTTCCACAAGTGCGCACACCATGACACCAACAATTGCTTTCAGCTGAAGGATGCAATCAAAGAGATAATAAAAAAAGGAGAAGCAGAAACACTTCCCCAATGACGACTACCACAAAGGTTGAAAAAATAAGCTTAAAGGCTCTCCACGGAAGTCCTCTCGCCGTAGAGAATACCTAAAGAGGAAACAATTTCCTTCACGAGAAGAAACTCTGCCAAGAAAGGAAATCAACAATGTGGATGGAAGTGAGAAAGATAAGGAAAGCGATGACGAAGAAAAAAATAAGGGAAAACACATCTTCCTATGCGCCATCATCAGAAGGTTACCAACGCATAGGAACACATCCATGGGAACGATGAAGATGAAAATTTCTCAAATGCTAGCTGTCAACGTCGCCAAGCCACCTAGGCCGTCAAGAAGCCTTAGAAAGAAAAGGCCTATCCTCAAACTCACTGATGATGACAAGTTAGAAGGCGCTTTGTGGGAACAAAATGTGTTTAACAATACCACTTTTGAGTTTTAATGTTAACAAGGTATTAAAATATGTCAATTGGACATGCTAAATTTGTTCAAGTGTGCAGGACCATAGACAAAAATTTGAGTGTCTTTAAATAAAGTATAGGTTCTGGAAGAACAAATGAGAGCAATGGATTCTACAAAAAGGAAGCTTGTGTTGCAAGGAAGCATCCGAAGAAATGAGGTTCTAAAGACAAGAGGTTCTGAAGATCATCAGAAGCCGACGTCATCAGAAGCACTCTCATCAGAAGCTGTCTAACAGAAGCTGACATCATCAGAGGTTCTAAAGATCAGCAGAAGTTGAAAGACTGAAATCTACAAAGTTGTTAAAATTTATTATTTTCACGTCCATCATTGCAGAAGGAATAGAAGGCTAGAGTAACGGCTATTTAAGAGGAATTTAAAGGCATTGGATGCTTATTTTCTGAAGAACGCAGAAAAAGGACAATAGTACAATTGTACAACCACTACTCCACTTTTCATGTCTGCACCATTACAACATAACAACTATATCAACGCTGGTGTCTCTCTTCTTTTGGAATTGTTCCTTCATAGGACAATAACCATATCAGGCAACAAATCATTGGTGATTTGATCAAACTTCAAATGACTCTTTTGATGTGCTGGCAACCTACAACGTTCCTCTCACACCTCTATATAAAGGAGGGAAGACCTGAAGGATTGTAAGACTCTCACTACAATTTACAAGAGTCAAACCTTTTCTGAAATTGTTACACATCAAAGTTCACTTAGATTTGAAGATGAGAAAAACACAAGAAGGGGGGTTGAATTGTGTTGGCTTTTTCTTCTCCTCTATAATTACTTTGTGTCTTTCTTCTCTCTCTCTCTCACTCTCTCTCCCCCCCTCTCTCTCTCTCTCTACTTATCCGCTACATTTAGACTCTGATCACTATTTCAGAAGCTGAACTCTATCAGGTTTTGAACAGTGAATTCAGTTTAAGGAGAAGAAAAAGAAACTACAATTCAACCCCCCTTCTTGTGTTTTTCTCACCTTCATGCTTCAACCAAAATTTTCCCTCTAGTCACGGTGGTTAAAATTCGCGATCATGACATGCCAAGATGTTTAGTCGACAAAAGGAGCTCATGCGACATCATGTAAAATGAAACCTTTGAGAAATTGAGAGTGAAGAAAGAATACTTGATGTCGTATAACAACACTTTCCTCCAAGGCTTCAAAGGAACTGTAACCCATTCTTATGGATATGTCGAATTCAAATTCTCTTTTGGTGAGGGTGACAACAAATGTAGTGTTGACTTCTTGTTCATGGTAGTCCTGTTCAATTCGATTTACAATTGCATATTGTGGATACCAATGATAACATCCCTGTATGTTGTCACCTCCATGGTTAACCTTAAGATGAGCTATCGCAACGATAACAGTGAAGTCGTAACCATTCGTGGGGAACAAGGCGAAGAAAATATATGTCACAAGGTGTTGCAATAGATGTTTGATGCATCTGTAATACATCAAAGGGACGTCGTGAAGAGTGTTGACACTCTTTATGCTATAACATTTTTTATTGCAACGCCACAGACTTCGACATGCAACAAGAGGAAGAAAAGCCAAAAGAGGAGAAAGGTTGTGAGATACCAATTCCCCTAAAACAACACTTTGCTTTGAGATGCCCACGCCAGATGGAGATTTCAAAATCATGCAGCTAGACGACACTGTTGTGCAAAAAGTAAAGATTTGAGAAACCTCTCGGTTCCCGTGGAGGAAAGCCACATTAAGTGCCTGAAGGAATATGTGGATCTATTTGCCAGCTCAACAAAGGAAATGCTAGGGATATAACCAAGTGTAGCATTCCATAAGCTTAATGTGAATCCTCCAGCCAAGTACGCAAGCTAGTATAGGCTGGAGTAACGGCTATTTCAGAGGAATTTGAAGGCATTTGATGCTTATTTTCTGAAGAGCGCAGAAAAAGGGACAATAGTACAATTGTACAACCACTACTCCACTCTTCACGTCTGCACCAATACAATATAACAATTATATCAATGCTGGTGTCTCTCTTCTTTTGGAATGGATTTGATATTGTTCCTTCACAGGAAAATAACCATATCACGCAAAAAATCATTGATGATTTGATCAAGCTTCAAATGACTCTTTTGATGTGCTGGCAACATACAATGTTCCTCTCACACCTCTATATAAAGGAGTGACCTGAAGGATTGTAAGACACTCACTACAATTTACAAGAGCCAAAGCTCTGCTGAAATTGTTACACATCAAAGTTCACTTAGATTTTCTTAACAACTTTCATATCATAGAAATTCTAGAGTCTTAAGAGTCTTATCTGATTTGTATTGTGAACACCATTGATTGTATATCAAGTGTTCAACCTCAAACATTTTCTTTGTAATTTTGTTTGAATAGAAGTCTCTTCCAGTTGTGCTTGAGCATAGGAAGTCTCTTCATTTTGTTATTGAGCATAGGAAATCTCTTGCAGTTGTGCTTGAGTATTTTGAAGTCTCTTGCTAGTTTCAGCAGTGAGCAGTTGTAATCAGATATTGATTTTAGTGAACTCTCCTTGGAAGTGCAAGGGGGACAAGACTACTTCCGGTTTGTGGAAGGATCCTGTATAATTGATTTGTGTCTTTCTTCTTCTTCTTCATCTTCTCTCTCTCTCTCTCTATCTCTCTCTCTCTCTCTCTCTCTCTCTCTTTCTCTCTCTCTCCTTCTCTTTGCTTATCCACTGCATTTAGACTCTGATCACTACTTCAGAATCTGAATTCTATCAGGTTCTGAACAATGAATTCAGATTTAGGAGGAGAAAAAGAAACCACAATTCAACCCCTCATTTTTGTGTTTTTCGCACCTTCACGTATCAACCGAAATTTTCCTTCTAGTCATTGTGGCTACAATTCGCGATCACGACATGCCAAGATGTTTAGTCGTCAAAGGGAGGTCATGCGACATCATGTAAATTGAAACCTTTAAGAAATTGAGACTGAAGAAAGAATACTTGATGTCGTATAACGACACTTTGCTCCAAGGCTTCAACGAAACTATAACCCATTCTTATGGATATGTCGAATTCAAATTCTCATTTGGTGAGG
>Ga0099826_10003917_pt1 | contig 10286 bp, 8 predicted proteins | sample Mtrugardesep15_FD_76830 | JGI IMG/M metagenome (GOLD analysis project Ga0099826, IMG submission 76830) | Root nodule microbial communities of legume samples collected from California, USA - M. trunc garden sep15 | ecosystem: Host-associated > Plants > Roots > Nodule | place: USA: California...
AAAAAAATCCGAAAATAAAATACAATAATAAAATCAAAAAAATATAGGTTAATTTCTGACTAAAAATTTATGTTTTTATCGAATTAAAGTGATTATTTGATTTTATTTGCTTAGATAAAAGAATAAATTGACCAAATCAATTTTTTAATAGACAGTGTTGGAGAAAAAATTTGATTGTTTGGGAGGTCGAGTGTAAAGTTTTATTGTCTAACATTTATTTGAAGTATAATGTGGATGATACTTGGTTTTAGGATCTTTATTCCGACGATACGTATTTAGTTAAAGAAACCCATGAATTTATATCTTATTTTGAAAACATAGTAGATTTCCTTTTTCTTTTTTTTGGTACAAGTAGATTCCCTTTTCTAAGAGGTCGTTTGAAGCAATTTGGTTCCTTTGAAGAGTCTCTTGTTTGGTTGAAGATTTGTCCACAACTATCTTACCACAAAAGCGGATTTATTACGAAGAGGGATGCAAAATTTAGCATTGCCTTTTTATACAGTTGATTGTAATATGAATGAAACAACTAATGATTTGTTCTTTGATTACCCAATTTTTGGAAAATTACGGTTGAATGTTCTATTTTGACTAAAAATCAGTTGTATAATGACAAATACCTCGATCAGTCATGTGGTTACGCTCATAGGTTTGGTTTCTCATGTAAAAAAAGTAAAATAATGTTTTTAAGTAATTTGGCTGACGCCTTAAAAAAAAAAGTAATTTGGCTTACATACATTTGGTCAATTAAGAAACATCACAATTATGCGATGTTTGGTAACCATGTTTGTTTAACCTGTATACCTCTCGACATGATAAAAGTTTTGTTTTGGTCTTGGATCAGGTCAAAAGTTAAAGATTTTTTATATGATTTTTATGAATAAAGTACTTAATTACTCATATGTTTATGAGTAAGTTTACTTTTATTTTGATTGTTAGGTTTTCTTCTTGATTTAGAGGTACCATTAGTTTGACGTTGTTCTTGCAATTGATAACTCTTTAACTCCACAAGTTTAACACTCATTGTGTTTTGATTTTTCGTTTTTAATACAATATCTTTAAGTCGTTTGAAAAATATAATATTATCATACTATAACAATTGAATGTAACCAAAAAAATTACTATAACAATTGAAGATCCAATTTTCTTTAAATTCTTTTTATTGTTATGTAAAAATGCAATTTTTTGCAATAGAAACAATAAATTTAGCAAATAACTTTAATTAGAAAAAGTTGGACCAAACAACCGAACCAGACTACATCGATTTTGATAGACTTCACTTCATTTACTCCTTTAATTTAATGATATAAGATGATTTTTTGCTTATAAATTTTTAATACTAAAAATACAAAGATAATAAATAGATGAGCATTTTACCCATTTTCTCCTCTCTTATCATTTGTACTCGAACCTAAAATAGACATATACCAACTTACCAACTAGGGTTGAAAACATTACCAAATAAAATGGGAGAAAAAAATAGACATTTGGCTAAGTTGTTAAAGTTAGTAGAGTGAGAAGTGAGAGGTGTGAAAGCAACGTAACATAAGTGAATTAAATTACTACATCATCATATATATTGACTGTAAAGCGGTGTAGTAACTTATTGTAGCAACAACAAGATCTAACTTTAATTCAACCGAAAACAATCGTTTTTCATTTGATACTATTGCTTCTACTTTCACAAATCTTCTTCGCCATTAACAACAACAATGTCAATCTCAGATCCCAATCATATTACCTTCGCTCAATCCTTCCTCTGCAGCGCTTTCGCCGCTTGTTTCGCTGAGGTTCTTCAATTTCTCTACATTTTTATAAATCTTCATTTCACTGATTCAACGATGGATCATTCATTCTTTTTGTTTATGAATGTAGTTCTGTACTATTCCTCTGGACACGGCGAAGGTGAGACTTCAACTACAAAAGAAAGGAGGTGTTGGTGATGATGGAATGGGTTTACCTAAATATAAAGGTTTACTTGGAACTGTTAAAACTATTGCTAGAGAAGAAGGGGTTTCTTCTTTATGGAAAGGCATTGTTCCTGGTTTACACCGTCAGTGTTTGTATGGTGGTTTAAGAATTGCCTTATATGATCCTGTTAGTAATCATTCATTCATGTTTTTTCCTTTTATATAATAATACTATCATGTTATTGATTTCAAACTTGTTTGGATAAGCACCTTATTTTGCAGCTTGTAGTATAAGCGCTTATCATACGAATAAAGTTAATCTGTTTTTGTATAATACTATAAGGTGTTTTCATAAGCTATTCTCCAGAGCTTATGTAAATAAGCTAAAAACAACTCATGAACATGTCATAAGCTGTTTTCATAAGCTATCATGGGGAACTTATGAAAATAAACTAAAAACAGCTTATGTGAATGTTCTAAGCTGTTGTCACAATTGCTTATGGTAGTAGATAAGCTAAAATAAGTTGATCCAAACAGGTACTTGGATTGGAGTAATTTGGGTTTGTATGTATGATTATGATCTGCGTTTTTTGACAGGTGAAAACTTTTCTTGTTGGTGCTGCATTTGTTGGAGAAGTTCCATTGTATCATATGATACTTGCTGCTCTTTTAACTGGTCAGTAGTATTACTACTTAACCGATTCTTTATTGCTTCTCATTGCTTATATGTTATGGTAGGAACATAAAGGGGAGATATTTTTATGGCTTGATGTAACTGTAAGCTCAAATGATCTTGGATTCTCTGGTGGGAGAAATACCTGCAAAAGACATATCAATGCTAAAGTTAGTAAGGGTATAATATCGAAGTAAAAATGGGGTGGGCCGTGGGTGACTCCATTTATGTTCCGACCAGAACACGAGATAATAATATTCATTACTTTTAACGCCCCCAATTTTCATGGAAAATGAAAAATTAGAATTTTAGCTTTGTATGTTTCTATTTTTTATTTTTTTGAAAGAGTGTTTCTATTTGTTTATTAAGTGGCGTTTTCACCTTGATAATGTAGTACTAGAATTTATCATGAATGTGAAATAGTAATTGCTTGATGTAGGTTTAAATTATTGGCTTTAAATTTAGGTGATGTAGATAGTTACAAAATAGGTTGAAGATTGGAAAGAAAGGAAATGGGAATAGTTGAGGAAATTCATAAGAGAATTAGTTAGGTTTCTATTTTTGGTAAAAAAGAATTGAATGCTCATAAGTTGCATTTCCTTTCTAAATAAGGAGAATGATTGCTTGTTTAATTGATAGTGTGGAGAATTCTAGCTTCAAACAGAGTTGAGGTGGTTAGCACTTACCAGTCCCCATTTTATAGCATAGGTTATATGTTACAGTCATTGATTCATTTTTTTTTAACTTGTGGTAGGTGCTTTGGCAATCACTATCGCTAATCCGACAGATCTAGTCAAAGTTAGGCTTCAATCTGAAGGCCAGTTGCCATCTGGGGTACCCAAGCGCTATTCTGGTGCTATGGATGCATATTCTACCATATTGAGACAAGTCAGACTTTCTTCTGATGTGTTTTTTGGGTTCCTTTATATGTAAATTACGTCTCATTCTGTATATATCTGTTGAACTAGGAAGGGTTAGGGGCCTTGTGGACTGGACTTGGGCCTAATATAGCACGAAATGCAATTATAAATGCTGCTGAACTAGCTAGTTACGATCGAGTGAAACAGGTAATCACATTATAAGGGATTATAAATTGGAATTTGCTAAAATCCAATGTTGCATTACATGAAATGCCACTGCAATGCTGCTCTGATTTTTCATACTTATGCAGACGATTTTGAAAATTCCAGGATTCATGGACAATGCCTTTACTCACCTCCTAGCTGGCCTAGGAGCAGGTCTTTTTGCTGTCTTTATCGGTTCTCCTGTTGATGTGGTAGGTTCTACTCCAGCCCATTCCCTCCTATTTTCTTTAACTTCAGTCTATACTTGCGTTTTATATGAACATTTGATAGTAATGACAGACCTTCAATAATGAAATGAGACAGAAAAAAGAAGGAAGGCACTAAAAGTGACATATCTTTGGTCTTTTGGACAAACTTTTGGTGTTCAATCTTGAAAATTTAATGCTAACAATGTTGGTGATGGTATTGCTGGAAAAAATAAGACGAATCCAAACACTGTTTAACTGTGTTCTCCTACAAACATGTATTTTGAAAATTTAGAACTATTGCAAGATTCATTATAGTACGGGGTACAGGAAAACATTCAATTGGTCAATTTTTGGTGAACTGTTATGAAGTAACACCATCTAAATTTTCAAAGCAAATTATGATTTATCCATGTTTATAATTTTCCAGGTAAAATCCAGGATGATGGGGGACTCAAGCTACAAAAACACATTTGACTGTTTTCTCAAGACTTTGTTCAATGAGGTAAGTGAACTTCTTCCTTGTTTGATTTTGTCATTGTTGTATTTGAACTTTAAATTTTGAATCCTATGAGAGTTGAAAGATTTATGACAATAATTAGCATCCTTTTTGTTATTGTGTTAGTTTTATTTTAACCCTTTATATTGGATGTTCTGATTATTCTTTGAATGTCTCTGGCGAATATCTCATTTTATGAGGGGACATTGAAGACGGAACTTAATAATTAAACAATGAATAACTTTTCATACTTGCTGCAACCTTTATTGCTCTGTGATCTGAAAGTATTTTTAACAACAGCTCCTGCTATCTTGTTTGTTTGATAAAAAAAGTTTGCATAAAGTTTATCATTGTTTTGTACAACTTGAATTGATGTGAGAAATGTATTGCAGGGATTTTTGGCCTTTTACAAAGGCTTCCTTCCAAATTTTGGTCGAGTAGGAGTTTGGAATGTGATTATGTTTCTAACCCTTGAACAAGTAAGATACGCATAAAATTCGCAATTCCGGTAAAATCACTTTATAATTTATTAATTGCATTGCACCTTGTTATCCATTTCTAATGTCCTGGTTAAAGGTTTGACCCACTTGCATATGCTCTCATTACACTGCTTTGAAAGAGTACGGCAGATCTGTCTTGGTCTAATCTAGATTTAAAATGAATTTTCTTACAACAGAGCCGCTGATGCATGCATAGTTTCTGAAAATTGTTTTGTATGCTTCAGCTTCTAACACATCACACACTCAAGAGAAACTAGTGACCTTTATTTTCGCCTTTGATCACGGCTAATTTTGTAAATGTGTATTCCGAAAGTTGTCATAGCCAAGTAGAATGGTCCTGTTCTAGATTGGCATTCAGTTAAAACATGTAAATTTTCCGATAAAACCATCTCTTTTTTAGCACTTTTATAAACAGGTACAGCAGTTATGTTTGGTCTTGTAAGCTACAAAAGTTTACTTTTGCCTTTTAGCATTGTTAACTGTTTTGTGGGCAAATTTCACTTTACATGAAACTATATTTGACTATATGATTCTGCTTTTCAATATTTCAAGTGCTCATATTTGATCCCTGTCTCAGGCCAAGAGAGTTTTTAGAGGATAAATATTGTTACTCTTACGATGATTAGATTCAGCAAGCAGAAACACAGTTTCTTTCTCGGACAAGCGCTAGCTACCCGACGCTCTTGGATTTGCTGCGGCAGAAAGATTTTATTTCGTACTTCTGCCATGCGGATTGAAGTCACACCTCATAGTCATACGTTCTTCGTAGTCAAATAAAACGTCGGATTACATTTATATTTGTTTCCAACGTGCATGTGGGTAGTGGATTGTACCATTCATATATTCTTTAGCCAATTACATTCCCTTTATAGGTGTACACTGTATTGTATTATGACATGTCATTTTTTCTGGGAAATACATTACTTTTTTTTTCCCAACTCAGTGAACAGACCAATGAAATGTAGCATGTATAAAGACCAATTTAGAGTTTATATAAAATTATTTCTCTATTCAATCAAATATTGTTATTGGGTATACTACATTGCCTATCATAATAATGAAATCAGATTGTACTGATTCTATGTGAGACCCAAAGACCAAAGTAGCTTTTTGTATTCAGGGAATCAAATAATTCTCCTTCCTCTCGTTCACAAGCCAATGATACATAGAAAAAAGCATTTTGCTTGTTATTATATACATATATATATATATATATATTTTAGAATTAATACATAGAATTAACTATCACTGATTAAGGTCAAATTCAAATTAATGTAATGAGTTCATGTTCAAACTGGAAAAACAATAACCTAGCCAAAGGATTTTTCATATTACATCAGTGGCCTGTTAAGCCTGCTAGACAGATTTTTGATCACTCTCATATCCCCTAAAACATTACGTTCTGGCTATCAAATATACCCTGGATTTTATAACAGATCCATTCCCAAGCTTAAACCCAGGACTAACTGGAAACCCTACAACCTGACCAGCCGGCACCCGTCCACCGGAAAATTTCACCACACTATCCATATACTGTGGATGGAACTCCGCTCCACGACTTGCCTCAAATTGACTTGGTGGAGGGTTCAATGAGAATGCGAGTAAATGAAGCAACCACACAGTCTTGGCCAACCCTAAAAATTCATTGTAAAACTCGCTCCTGGGGTGGTTTCCTGCTTGTACTTGACTGTGCTGCTCCAAGTTACCAAACAACGACTCCTCCATCTTGGGATGAACAATGGCAAGGTACTTCTTGAAACAGAATTTTCCAAAGTGACATGTCGGTAAGATCCCAAGAAGCTCAGCAGGATCCATGGACTTCATATCCTTGTATTGAGTGAAGCAATCGCGGCGAAACTGATCAGGATTGAGGAGAGAAGATAGGCTGCCATCCATGTAGAATGTCTCATGATCAAACCCTTGGAAAATCTTCCTAGATATATAGGAATCAAGTGCATACTTAGCATGGTGAGATGAGACAATGGATGAAGTTGAAACATTATGATATTTGTCAGTAGAAGCAGTAGCTGCTTCAATTGAACGAACAGCAGCTGTTATATCCCAATGTGCATTGTGCATTAGAGATAAAAGCATAGATGTGAAGGACTTTGATGCTTCTCTTACTTGCACCATAGTTGTTTCAAATAGTTCTGGTGTAGGAACTGATGCAATTGCTACAAAATACATTTCACAAAAAAAATAAAACACTCAGATTTGAATTTAAGATCCTCAATTCATTTCATCTTCAAGAATCTGTTAACTTTGGATCAGCTTGAATCAGCTTCTGAAACCCTTTAAGTTATATTCCAAAAGCTAAATCAAAATATGCACATGCATAGAATCACTCTGAAAAAGACACTTCACTACTTCAAAGCAACAAATCAAACTAAAAATCCAAAACAAAAAGAAACTTTGTGAAATTGAACTTTTCTGAATAATGTAATCATCCAAATTCAAAATTAGTAACTTTGGATTACATTCAAGTAGAATCTGAAACCCTTTAGAATTATATTCAAAAAGCTAAATCAAACAAGCACATGCATAGAATCATTTTGAAAAAAGAATACTTCTCTACTTCAAAGCAACAAATCAAACTAAAAGTCTAAAACAAAATAAATAAATTTTATCTGAATTACTATTATCTAATCATCCAAATTCCAAACATGAAACACAACATTTTAATAAAAACAACAACATTAAAAAAACAAAGGGTCATTGATAATGTACCTTGAATTCCTAGTTTCCTTTTAGATTGAGACCTCCCTGGTTTCTTTTCACCACTAGAAAGAGCAACAACACCTTCAAGCTTCTCTTTCAAATCCTTCACTTCTAAATCCTTAACCTTCACTTCATTCTTCAACTCTTCCACCACCGCTTCATACGGCGCCACAACCTCCCTCACCGACGCCACACCAAAACCTCTTCTCCGACCACCTTTCCTACCACCACCATTCCTCCGAAACCTCTCTCTCAACACAGCCAACTTCCTCAGCTCCGTAACCACCGCCACATCAGCAACCCTCATCTTCTCTGCATCCCATGGTGAATGCGCTTCTTGTAACTTCACATACGCTCTCTTCATAGATGACACCGTTTCGAAGATTTCTTCCATTAATGCTTCCATTTGCTTCACCTTCAAAATCTTCATACCCATCGTTTTGTCTTCGTTGAATTCGTCATTTTCCTCCAAAGGGTCACCATTTTCATCCTCATCTTCGTCATCATCACTGTGATAATGTTCTTCTTCGTCTCTGTTTTCTTCTGATTCGTAGGGTGAATCATCTTCTACTATCTTCCTCACTGGAACAAGTGGGTTGAGGAGACATGAAGCGGTGACCCTTTGGATCAGATCGGAGAAATTTGAAACCTTTCTCGTCATTGGTTGAGTTTGACACTGAGACACTGACTGAGTCAAAGACAGAGAAAGAAAGAAGTTTCAGAAGAAGAAGAAGCTGAGTGGGACCAGACCAGTGACTCGTTGAGTGACTCAATAATGTGTAGAATAAAAAATTAAAGATTGCATAACGAACACGTGCTGGGTGTGGCTGTGTGAGTGTGACTCGCTGGTTCAATGTCAGAATCACCACGAGGTGGGTGCGCAAGATAAGAAAGTCGCTAGCTACATAAAACAAGTCATAAATAAATTTGCTCAAATAAATAAATAAATAATGTATACAAATCTATACAAACTTTATAAGAAAAAAATCTATAAAAACTTTATTACAGACCACATATATAATTTAATTATTAAATCTAAAATATTAATTTTTATTTATAATAATGACTAAATGATTTAATTAATTATTTGGGGATATAATATGGAGGTATGATCCCCCATTATTAAGATGTGAAAGAGAAATAATCGATGGTAATTATCGATCCGTTTGGTTTAACGAAGGGAGGGAAGGGGAGTAATTTTAATGAAGAGGAGAGGAGAGGGGATGAAATATTTTAATTAAAAATGTATTTAGTATACAAAGGAAGGAAATGAATTTTAAAATTAATTTATTGTTTACAAGGGAGGGATCAAACCATAATTTTTTTAGAATTTAAAAAATAAAATTATATCCAAATTCTATTTTTTAGTTTAAATGCACACGCACGAACCCAACTCGATCAAATCATTGACAACCAGGTTGGTTCAATTTGAGTTTGATAGTAAAAATGCAGATTGGTGATAAATCCGACCTGTTAAAAGTTGAATAGATTGGATAATGAATTTGACAAAATCCGACTCAACCTAATGTGTACACCCTTTGGTGGTGGTACTACGACAGTGTATAGAGTTGATGGAAGGAAATGAGCAAGTTGGAAGTGGTTAATCTCACATAATTTAATTAAGCTTAGTTTTGAAAATAAAAATGAATAAAAGGTAATTACTTAATGGGACTTCCCTTCATGAGAACAAATTGTCTTGAGAAGGCTTAAGTGAAGAATGCTTTTGTTTTAAGGAAATGAGATTTTTTATTGTTGTGAAATTAAGGTATTTTGATACTCCATTCCTCCTAAAATAATACACTTTTTTACAATTTTTTTTAAATACTTCATATATTTTGTTTTGGCTAAGTAGCCTAATGGCTAGAGTTCACACAATTTAATTGTGGAGAAGTAAAGTGTCCGGGGTTCGAACCCCGGCCCCTGCATATAAAATGTAATATTCCTACCAACTGAGTTAAGCTCACGGGGATAATACTTCATATTTTTAATACATCATTAAATTTTTTAATTGTATTCTTTAATTAATATTATTTTTACTACTCTTAATTAAATGAGTAGTAACGATAAATACACCAATTCCTTCCTTAAAAAAAATGATAAATACACCAATATTCGATAGAAAATCTCTCTCATGAATTTTACACATGAGAATATCCAGTATCAATCTTGACCGTTCAATTAGTATCATATGATATTTATGAAATCCAGATAAGTCAAATTAGTAGCTGAGATTGCACTTGATCCTCCGGCGATCGAAAAGGATCAAGCCCTATTTGGTAAAGAACACCTAAATGAAAATACCATGATCTTTTTTTTTTCCTCTCATTTATACAAATTTCTTAATACTTAAATAGGAACATAGGGGGTATTTTATTAGAGGAAGGGTAGTCTAAAATTTGTTGGTAATTTTTTAAATACTCTAAAGTCTGGTTGAATGCCGATGCTCTATAGACAAAATTCATCTAAAATAATATTTTGATTTTAAATAAATTCATATAAAAATATGACATTTCATTGAATAATTAAAAGAGTAAATTACACTCCCCTCCCCTCAAAGATGCTTGAATTACACTCCCCTCCCCTCTTATGTTAAAACATACATTCTCCTCCCCTCTTATTCAAAACATATTAGAGAAAAATACATTTCCCTCCCCTAAGAAAAGCTTGAATTACATTCCCCTCCCCTCTTATGTTAAAATCTACACTTTACTCCCTCAAT
>Ga0099826_10003919_pt1 | contig 10284 bp, 4 predicted proteins | sample Mtrugardesep15_FD_76830 | JGI IMG/M metagenome (GOLD analysis project Ga0099826, IMG submission 76830) | Root nodule microbial communities of legume samples collected from California, USA - M. trunc garden sep15 | ecosystem: Host-associated > Plants > Roots > Nodule | place: USA: California...
TTATAGATATTTATATATTCGATCTTTAAAATTATAAATAACGAAACGAGTAAATATAATTTTATATTACATTTATATGTGTTAATTCATTGAATTTTCACTTTTATTTTTTACTTTGATAATAACCTAAATAAAGAATTATTTAAAAAATTATATATAATTTATAGGATTTTTTTTGTTATGCGGGCTAACGGGTTACCCGCGGCCCGTTCGCCCTAACGGGTACCGGGCTTTTTAGGGCCGGGCTAAAAAGCCTTTTTAAAATTCGGGCTCAATATTTAAGGCCCAAACCCTAAAATTAATCGGGTTAAACGGGCCGTCCGGGCCTATTTTGATAGCTCTAGAATTTGGTTAGGAGGATAGTTTAACGGGTTTTCTGATGGAATAGTGCAATTATTGGTTTGGTCATGGATTGAAACCAAAGTAAAGGATGTTTTGAATTGGCAAGGTTTGGCTCGAATTTTTGGATTGGTTGCTGTTAGTTGTGCATTGGTTAATAGTAACTTTTAACATGTTTAATTTAATTGTTTGGTGCTCCATGCTAAAGTAAGACGTGAATATCTTCACTAAAAGTATTTGATCGATATGAAAGTATCAGAATAATCTGATTTTCTATCGGCAGGATTGTTGCCCAGGTCCGATCATTGGAATATTAAGCTTCTGATTTGGTTTTGGATTAAAGAAAAATTCAAGGATTTTCGTGTCATTTTCACCATTGTGAGATCAAACCTTTCAAATGCTTAGGTGTTGATGTTGCTTGATTTTATTTTTGTGGTTTGTATTGTTGGCTGTGAACTATTCGTTAATTTCCTTTTCTTAGCATGCATTTTGTTTGAATCCGTTTTGTTAATATAATTTATATTTTGGCTTTTAAAAAAAATTGGTACAACTTAAATTAAAGAATTGTTAGATATAATGTGTGCATGTATATGCTTGTTTGTATAATTTTATTTTATCATTTATAAAATGATATTTTGAAAACTATATGAGTGATCAGTTTGTTTTGAGAAAAAAAAAAACTATCATTGTTCAATTTGATATTTTTTTAAGTAATGCAATGGTATTATTAAAAAGTATTATACAAGTTTAGAAGTTCTAGCTCAACTCTCAAATCCCGAAATTGTAAGATCGGACGTCTTGACCCGAGACCTCACAGTTATGTGTAAGTTTAATTTAAGTGGATTACCACTTCATCTAAGACAAAAAAAAAGTATTATACAAAAAATACTCTTTTAATGCACATAGTAAAAAATAATAAATTAGACACATACTTCCTCTTGAATGAAATATACACAAAAATATTCTAGAAAGTTAAAAAGTATTCGAACCAAATACATTTAACTTTTTAAATAACTTTTACTTATATTTCATTATGAAAGGAAGGAGTACCTTTTTTTCCCTTAATTCAACTAGTAAAAGTTAAATTCATCAATACATGTATTTGATTTTGGTAAGGGTACAGAAAAAAAAAAAAAAAAAATTACCGTTAGTTTTTTGTAAGTAAAATTTGGTAAAAAATTGTTTCACCCAAGAATTGCACTTGAAATCTCCCAAATGATTTATCTTTTGGTGGTGTAATTATATTTTAGTCTCCTAAAACAACCAAAGTTTTAAAACAAAAATAAAGTTCCTTAAAAAATAAAAATAAAAAACAAAGATTACGGCCAGAGAAAGTAATGTAAAAGATATTTTATTAAATGATTCATGATATCAATTTTGTTATTTTTCATCAATATTTATAACTAGATGCAAATTATCAACGACTCATTGGATTAGGAAAAGATTGGTCCTTCGGTTACAATCACATACTTCGTGAAGAAAATCAGGGTGGTGTTGACATGTTAACTAAGATGAAAGCAAATATTTGGAAGTCGTTTATTGTCTTCTCCCCTTCGATGGAGACGGGCTCTATTAGCTTGATGCAAATGGAGTTTATTTTTTGAGACTTTAATTGTTGTTTACCTTCTTTGATGAAGATTATCATGTTAAATTTGTCAATTATATATTTCGTGCATGCCAAAATTGTAAAATATCAAAGCATCTAAAAAGAGGAACTAAAGTCATAAATAAATCCGTAACTTAACTGAAGAAAATGATTGGAAATAAGAATCTATTTTCTGTCCACCTCGTGGTTGTAAACGTGTAACTGCAATTAAAATAAGGAGCAAAATATTTCATCAAATGTAGCCTACCCTATTTGTTTCGCAAAGCAACTGCCTTCTGAAGTACGTGTTTCTCCTATCTAAATCCTCAATTTACAACATTAATATCCTCCATTCAGCCTTAAACAAAGGAATGTAATGGAATTTTACAGTTTTGTAATTCAAGCTACGAGATCTCAACGAAGCTCTGAAATGAACTAATAAATTAAAAAAGAAACTAAGACCTACTTAATAGTTCAATACTTAAGAAATTACACGCCAGATATGGATGACAGATCATCTCCATTTCTCTTCTAGATCTTTCCTCTCCGATAATACATAAGTAACAAACAATGCTGCTACTAGTGCAACAATTGTTAGCAGAAGTAGAGCATAGCTGAAATCTTCAGTCAGTGAATCGTAAGTCCTAGAAGGAGCAATCTGAGTAAAAAATAGATCTACTCCATAGGCAAAGACGAGGGATGTAGACTCCAATTTGGCAGGCACTGTTACTATACCTCGCAGACCTTCTACTTTTAGGGAATGTGTGATATAGGACTGCATAGATTCAAACAGAATGTGTGAATTTTATGTTAAGAAGTATAGTAAGCTTAAAGAGAAGCATGAGTACCAAGTTGGTTTCAAATATTTATCTAACTAGTATGCATCTGCACAAGCAGATCTACTCTAAACTGAGGATGGACAATATGCAAGTGCAGGCCATAGAAAGTAAAAACAGGGCTAAAAGTCATTTCTCCATCCTCATCATTTTCCAATTACTAGTTCTCATAACGGCTAGGAACAAGTTATTAAAGTTGTAATTCCTTACTGTCTAACTATATGGCTAATCCCTCTGGTACAGAGAAATTCCCCCGAGAAAAAGGAATGGGGTGTGGTATATATAGTTAAACCAGAATTTTTTTGCACACAACATGCATGGATATATATTGCTGGCCATAACTTGGCATGTTATGTACTTTGCCTCTAAATATCTAAAGAATAAAGGTCACAGCCTTTCATCAGTACACAATTCTTTGTCATCCAAAATATGTCCCCCAACCCATCCCCCCTCTTCTCAACGCACTGTCTCCCTGACCAGAAGCAATTTCATATTTATTGTGATAAAAGAAATTTGTAAACTTACTGATGTTTTTAATCCTTTTTACACTCAACAAATTTCTATTGAGATAATGAAGGATTTTTTTTGCTTATATCAAATTAAGGAAACTTCAGATGAAAATGTACCTGAGAAATGATCGGTAGTGAATCGGTAAGAGGAATAATTCCTTCTTCTTTCTCAGCTTGTGAGGGATTGAGAGATCGACGGGGATCCAAAAATCGTTTATCAAGTGCCAAAACCTGCAGCAAACAAAAAAAATACAGTAAGAATGTCAATAGATTGAAGAATCTAATTAAATGAGAAACAGCAGAGTGTTGCTTTTGATATCAAGTTTCATGTGGGAAAACAGTCATAATAATTCCTACCTGATCACCAATTGTTCCGATAAGAAGCTGCTTAGAGGTTATACCCTTAGCAGTTAAAGTCACTTCAATGGCTTTCACAGAGTGAGTAAAGAAGTATGATTGTGATTTTGCTGAGATTTCTGGTCGGTAATAAGAAGAGATGGGTGATGTAAGGTTATGCTTCCCAAGAACAAACTTCCAAATATCTTTGTTATCCTGTGAAATATATTCCAGCCATATATCACATTAGAATGAACAAAGACAAGAACACAAGAAATAATGAATGGATGAACACAATAACCATGTAAAAAAAGAAGATTAGCGGCAAAAAATTAGATAGAGAGAAGAATAATCAAATAACAATACACAAGTTGGCTGACATACCGCCCGAGACTGGTCATAGACCTCGATAACTGACATCTCATGTCTGTGAGCCCTGAGATTGAAATAGTGGTAGACAACCCAGTTTTCACTAAATACCTACAGAAATAATATTCATGCGATGTGAGAGCCAGATTCATATAATACATCTTAAGAATGAGAAGGTAGCTCGAAAGCTTACAGCATGAACAGGACCCTGGCAACCATGGTGGGTCATGCGATGCAATATGCGACCAGTCACAGTATCAATGATATAGATAACCAAAGTTGCCTCCTCTGGGGTTGCTGTTCCAATTTCCCCACTGGCTTTTGGTGCTGCATTTGCAACAAAAAGTATATTCTTCGATATATACTTGTACATGACATCGTGGTCAGTCATAACTTTTGCTTGAGTATGAACAACCTAGATGAAACGAAAAAGAGTAATAATTTAGAAAGGAAGGAAGCAAAGAAATGACCGAAGACTCGATGAATAGTATTTAAAGTTTAAGTGCGTTGAAAATCTTTAATTGTCATATTATTTATGATCAATTGTTATATTGGAATATAACTACATATACAATTTAAATGACTTCGGAAAAACTAAAGGCACGCTGATTTGGGAGCATAACCAAACTTGGATATTAAGCTTGGTAAACATTACACTACAAATCGAATCACCTCTTACTCAAAAAAAAAAATCACCTCAAGACTAAAAACTTAATTTCATTATTTATACTGACATTGATTTATTTATGATAAAACCCACCTCAAGCTGTTGAGTTGAGCACATATTCATGAAAAGAAATAAGTATTTCGAGTAATGCATGTTTATATACCTCAGATGGGAGACTAATTTTTCTAAAACATAAGGTGATCTGTATTAGATGAAGTAGAATATAACAAAAAATGTTCTTTTAATTAAAAACCTCAAAACCAACGGCACCATACCTCATTTGATTTTCTTGTAACTGTTGCAATAATCTTTTCTGATTCCGATGGGAATACAATTGACCATAAGTCCCTGAATACGAAGCAGTATTCATCCACTACTTCATGAATGCAATTGCTCTTTAAGGCATGACCTCTAATAACACCATTATCAGTCTCAACCGAGTACCAGTATATATTTGAAAACTCACGTTTCAGAATCTCAATAGCTTCAGGAGTTCTTGGGTATAAATATGCATGTTTGTTAACATCTATAATAAGATGCAAACGCTGTTCAGTTGAATCAGTATAAGGCAGTGGAATAACTCGAGCAACGGTGTGGGCAAGACTCAGAAAATTGAGTTCTTTCCCTGTGTATGCATCAAGAAAAGAAATAACAGTTGGTGCAGTCACACTTGGTCCACATCGCCCAATTACAAGAATAGATGGATTCTCATCCAGTGCATGATGATGTGGAACCTGCCACTGATAAATGTTAAGCCCAACTGGATGTTCACAATCCTCTGATTTACGCAGAGAATGAAGTGTCGTAGACCAAACTATGCGTCCATCCCCGGTATGCAAAGCAAAAACCTTTCCTGCCCTTGTAAGTACTATAAGCAACTTACGAAAACCATTATGATCACGAGTCATTTTGCTTTTCTCAGAACTCCTCAACCTAAGCTTTTGAATAGCTATTTTCTCCTCAGCGCTTGCGATCATTAGAGTTCCTTTGAGTTTCAGCACATGTCCCTTCATGAAAGTTCCACCATTAGAGCAGCAGTTAAAGATATACACATAAAAATCATAATTCTAACATTAAAACAACAGAATATATACATATAGAGAAGTATCAAGCGGAAGTGTGAGAGGGTCTAATCTTGATGACCACATAACCATACACTAACCGTCAAAATTGTTTACTTCAAGATAATCTTGATCATATAATTATGTTGTATGGTCAAGATTAATTCAAATGAAATATACTCTCACTTGACACATGCACACAAAAATATAAGTATCTGTAAAAAAATAGACAGTATCATGTCCTTGTTAAGCATATCAAGGGCATACCTTAAGCCATTCGAAGAGGTTCTGTTCAACTTTTGCCACAGATACACCTTCCTTTTCCACAGGTAGTTCTGCCGTTGTTACATCAACAACTGAGGCAAGACCGTCCTCTCTACTCCAGACAATTTCTCCTTGTTGAACTAATAGAAGTGAATGATCCTCCATTACCATCAATGCTCTGAACCCATGAGATCTATCTGTCCTGACATAATTGTTTATGAAAATCTTCTCAATATTTCCTCTTTGATGGTCTATTACCAAGTTTTCCTTTAGCAAAGCACCATTCCAATCATTAACATCCTTTACAGAGAGCTGAATTTTATTGTCTTCATATTGAACAAAGGCAAAGACATGTTGATCCTCTGAAATTGACAGAGCATTGCTAAAGGCTGCTGTATTGTCAATTTGGTCCAGCGCCACCAACTCACCTTCATTTGTAACTTTAATTAAGAGAACTTGGGAATTGATTTTTAATGCAAACAGTCCTGGAAGCTTTGATGGTAATATTACTGCCTGTCCAGATGAATCCTTGATGAGGTCTGAAACTTGCTTCTGGTTGTATTTAATATCTCCATTGTTGATGTCTATTGTTACTATCTTTGACCTTACATCATCCAACACCACAAACTTATCACCTGAGACTGATAATGATTCCCCAGAAGTTGCAAAGGGAAGTGCTACATGATTATTCTTTAACAACTCCCCGCTCTTAGCATTCACTTCATAAACATAAAACTTTGAAGGACCAACAAAACCAGCTACATAAATCACTTCAAGAGACTGTATAATATGGCTAACTTCAATGCTGCAAATATGATTAAGATATAAAAAAAACATCAATGGTACTCTTTTGCTTAAGAAAAAAACATTAGGCTTATCAAACTCCAAATTTGCCATACCTCTCACTAGCAAAATCTTTCCTCCAGAGAAATTCACCGTCTATGCCAGAAATGGCATGAAGACACCCTTTACCAAAAACAAGGATTAAATCATCCTTGTCAGCTTTCAAATTTTTCTGCAAAAAGTAAAAACTGCAATTGATTACATGTGTATGGAAAAATACAATGAAATAAACCAAGGCCAACTGGTCCAGGCAGGTTTGTGGCAGTAAAGGGGGTCATGCAGGTTCATAAAGATGGCAATGCAGACTAGACTATTCTGCCCCACCATGAACCCACCAATGAAAGGGCGGGTAGGTTAGCCCATTTTAGAAAATGGGTTGGTTGAGTGAACACACTGCCAATGAAAATTTTCAATAAAATAAAGACCTTAAGGCTCCGCTTGGGGGTTTAGGAGTGGAGGGGAGGGCTTTGGGGGAAAGGAAAGAGAAAAGAGAAAGAGAAGGATTGTCTCCCAACTTGAATGGGGGTTTATTTTTCTTCATAATACTAAATCCCCATAATATGGGTGAGCTCAATATATTGCAGAAAGCTTTCTGAGGGTTTAAAAAAATTCTTCAGATCATTTCCATCCTTTTATAATACTCTTAAAAATATATCAATCATAAGCTTTCTCTTCTCATTCTCTACAAAATGACTCTCTTAAATAAGGTGGGAGATTTCTCTCTTTCTCCCCTCCCTCCCCTACAAATTCCCAAACAGAGCCCACATAGCAAAGTTGAAATGAATATAACTTCAGAAAAATTGAATGAGGTAAAGATGCAAACGAGAACAAAATTTAAGTTTGGGTGACGAATTTTAAAAGTTTCAAATAATAATAAAAAATAGATTTAAAAAACCCTGACCTGATAGGTCAACCCGTCCTGTCCTACCTCCAACTCATGGGTTAGGCAGGGGGTTAGGAAGACTGGTGGGTTACTATATGTAACCTGACCCACAAAAAATGAATGGTAAATAGGTTAACCTAAAAGGTTAAACATTTTTTCCACCTTTAAAGGTTCATATGACAATAACCAGGAAAGAAATAGGGAAGGATGAGAATTGGGTCTGTGAGTAAATTTCAGGGGATGCCCCCAAAAATAACAGTCAGTAAACTTAAAGACCATTTGGCTGAACGACAGTAACTTGGCAACACTGGTTGCTTGGGTTTGTGAATAGAAGATAGTACAGTAAAAGTCAACACCATACAGATTTATAACAAGTTCGTTAAGAGTTAAATATCAGATAATCAATAGATGAATAAAATCTTAATACATTTTACAAAACTGTTCAGAAAAAAGAGTAAATATTGTGTAGCTCTCTTAATTTCAGTTTTCATTCAGAGGGTAATTTAGATCAGGAAATCCCAACGGAAAAAAAGGCAAAATTTTCTCTGAATCGATCATATCTAACTCCAACTTCGGTCCTTAGAATCAAGTCATTTTTTCGTTGAATATTTGAATTACTTTTCAAATGCCTTATTCATTATCAAACCGCCACACAGTTTTTCATTAAGAGGAAATGCCTTTATTTGGTATGTGACACAATGATGCCAATGATGTGCCTCAAGTAAGCTAAACAAATGTCATCAAGTATTTTCTCATGACTCCATGTAATTTGCAAGTATGGAGTTCCACAATAGTGTAATCTTTAAAATGGTTAGAGGCTTGGAATATGTGGAATAGAATGCCTGTATTCTGCAGTGTTGTAGTTTCACACTTTATACATCAGGCAGGCCTTTCTATTAGTATTATGAGTAACGCGAAAATCTTCTCTCCTGAATGATGCCGATGTATATGGAATCATGGATTGAATGACGCCGTAATGATTTGTTAAATAACTAAGTATTCACATGTTCGGAGGGTCAAGGAAATAAAAATATCGTGGTGATATGTTTGCATTACCATGGTACATTTTGCTAAAAAGGGGAGCTTGAATCTTTAAGCATCGCCATCGAGTCACTCAAGGCACCTTATTTGCTTTGGCATTCATCTTAATGCATATATTAAGGAGGACTTCTTTAATTATGTTCGAGAGAATTAGAAGGTCTATTGTTTTAACTAGTTCAATCTATTATTGAGTTCTGTTCGCATGATGCTCCCTTTATGTATGTGTCCTTTTCACAGCTTTGGAGGATGCTATACCTTTTATATCAGTTATTGTTTCTTAACCTTTTCGTAGTCTTCTTACTTTATTTAATTAGAAACCACATCACATTCATATGTATACAACAAAAGATATAGTACTTAGAAGGAAAGAAAAAACACTTACTGGAATGTTTAATATTGACTTTGATGCCTTTGATCCCTGAAGGGAAGACTCCCAAACCATCTGCCCGTCAGGTAAGTTCCATGCTCTCAATATACTTCCATCAGAGGAAAGGGTGATGACATCTGCAACATTTAAAAACACATTTGTGACCTCAACACTAATATACGCTAAAATTGAAACAAATCTTGATGCATAAAATAATTCACTCCAACAAAGTATTAACGAGAACACAGAAGAAAGGACAAATTAATGAAAAATCATTGTTAAGCTATGAAGCACGGATACGGACATGGACACTGACACTCCAACACCGCTAATAATTTGAGAAAATCACATAATTCAGTGCAATTATAAGTGTCGGTGTCGGACACGTGTCCGACACCGGGACATGCCTAATCGGAGGAGTGTCCGTGCTTCATAGCTGTTAATTCTTTCTACTAGTGCATGACATCCTTTAACTTATTATATTATATTTGAAATAATGAGACAACAAACGCGGGGAATATCATTGCTTTACGAGATACAGATAGCCAAAGGAGATATTTGGACAATAGACACTTGAAAGTGGAGACGAGGTGGAATCAATCTGAGGCTAACTTTACTCTTTTATGAGAAAGATGTTTACTCTTTGATATCTTTATGCAATTAGAGTGAGACTGAGTTGAGTATCAGATTGATTCACCAAGGTTTTAGATTTACAACCCCAACATCTTCATTTGCAACCTCGTATGAGAATTACAACAAAGAATGCAACAACAGGAAGATTGTATTTATGAGGAAATATATCACATATATTTGTTATATTTTGGTCAATAACTTGTTCTTCGTCAAATATGCTAGTAGAAGAAATCCAAACAAATATATTTTCAAAAGAAATACATATTTCAAATAACTAAACTGAGTACCAAAAAAGGAATAGAAAAGGATCATGGTAACAAGAAGAATCCTGAAAATTAATGTCACATCTCAATGTCGATATATTTTTTATGATAAATTATAAAACTACAGTATAACTTTTCTGCAGTACAACTAAAACTAGATAGCAAGTAGTATCATTCTGCGTGAAAAGATACCAAACAGAAAAAGGTTAGACATAATACATTTTCCAAGGGCAATGTCAATCCCATCAACAACATCATTGGTGCCAAGAACATGCCTCCAAACTGCAA
>Ga0099826_10003921_pt1 | contig 10281 bp, 3 predicted proteins | sample Mtrugardesep15_FD_76830 | JGI IMG/M metagenome (GOLD analysis project Ga0099826, IMG submission 76830) | Root nodule microbial communities of legume samples collected from California, USA - M. trunc garden sep15 | ecosystem: Host-associated > Plants > Roots > Nodule | place: USA: California...
CAATGCGTCAGATCCTTTAGGTGAACTGTGGCGAAGAGCATGGGCCATCCCAGCTTTCTGGACTTTGCTTGCTTATGCTCTCCTGATAGTGATCTGCATTCTCTGGGCCCCATCTCGAAATCCGACCAGGTATAGTCTATCTTTACTGTTGCTCATTCCGGGAAGTAAAAAATGTAAAAAGTAATGGTTAACATACCCAAAAAGGGGCTAGGATTAGGTGCACTCAATTTTCCATACAGTCAGGTCCATTCATAACCATTGGAAACCGTTCATAATTAATCTTGGCCCTTCAGTTATTATATTGAAAAAAAATTGACTTGGAGAGAGATAGAGAGGACTGACTGCATCTAAACCAAATCCCAAAAAAGAGGTATATAATCATTAATTCTGACACTGTTGTCAATATAGGATCGCTGAAAATACCATTTTGTTCAAATTACACCTCTCAATAGTGCTATAGTGCTGTTATAGCGGCTATTGCACAATATCTTGTCCTAAATAGCGTATCCTAGAACAATAGTGTAATTGCGATTTGTTCAAATTCTGCAATGCAATAGCACTATAGTCGCTATTTAATATTAGATGCTAACATAGATTGTGAAATCCTTATAAGCAGTAAGATTGATTCATTATGTCTCCATTGATAAGGTATAAGAATGTATCACTTGATGAACATTCTAGCTTAAACCTCATACCAAAGTCAACCAAAATATGCCAAAGGAATTTCAAATGACCGAGGATGAAATTCAAACTAACATACTCCATGAGATTTGAGGCTATAGCTTAAGAAGAGATCATATGTTTGAAAGATGTTTTTGAAAAATGAATGTGCAGCTAACCAAATTGAAAAATTAGCTGATTATACTTGATTGATACACTAACATAGGAAGTGACATTTTATGTGGGTTTTGTAGGTATTCGTACTCGGAAGAGACGGGAGATGATTTTGATGAGGAAGCTGTCGCAGTTGTTGGAAGTGGAGTTAAGATGTCTGGAGAAATGTCTACCATGCTAGAAAGAAAGGATAGAAAGGCATCGTCTACATCACTTGCTACAGATCATCATGTATTTGGAGTTATTGAAGATCTAGAGGAAGACAAGAGGGAGTGATTTGGTCCTAACTTCTTTAATCACTGTTTCTTTGTTCACTTGGGAGGACCTAAATGATGTCAACATGGAGTAGCAACAAGGGAGGAGAAAGAGGATCAATATTCAATGGTCATTCAGCTTCTAAATTTGAGGTGATTCTGAGCTTTTCAGGATGGATTTATTAGCTCACAGTAAAAATGAGAAGGAAGAACAAGTTCGCAACACAAGTTATAGTTAGCTTAGAGCGCAAGTTATATCATTTGAGTGTAAATTTCAATTGCATTTACATTACATTTAGTTTGTTACAAGTTAGTTATGATGAGCTGTCATTTCTAGCTTGTCTATATACAACAATATGTAACTGAATTCATTCAAAGAATCATAATAACTTTTCTTCATTTCTTAATCTTTTCTCAATGTTTAAGAAGTACTTAGATGATATTAGAGTAGGTTCGTTCTGCTCCGCTTTTGCTCCGTGAAGATTGAATGTTCTTGGTTGATCTTGTTCCTCTTCTTTGGGATTCCATCAATTTTTTATCGTTTCAATTTTTCTTCATACTCTGTTTTTCGTCGATTCATCGCTGCATCGATTTATTCCTTTTTTCAAAATGGAGATTTTTAAGACTAATGATCCGTTGTCAATTTGATTAAAACTGTTGACCATAAGTCATAAAATGAAGAGTTGAAGTGAATTAATTAAACTCTTTGATTCGGAAACCTCAAGTACATTTTCTTTTAAAGAGTATGATCGAGGGAGTTACCTTATTACTTTTATTCATGATATCAATGTAAAGTTCATTAGTTCCACATGGTTGGTTTTGAACAACCCTTCCTAAGCCCCCTTTAGAGTACAGGAAGGAATTATTTAAACAAGAAAAAGTTATCTTGAGTCTTGATAGTGGATGCTCTCAATTTCACTATGATGTTCTTGTAAAAACAAATTAAGTGATCAAAAGAGTAAATAATTATGAAAAGAGAGTTGGACACAATTTTACCATTACAAAGTTAACTGAACTTTTAACATAATCTATTTTTTACCATCTTACATGAAAGTGAAGGGTAAATAACTTTTGTTGCCCCTGGTTTCTCATAAATCTGTTATGGGGTAAAAATTCAGTCTCCGGGTATAAATGGAAACACTTGAGCTTTGCTTACTAATAACAAAATGTTTCAATTTCATTTTTTGTTTTGAGGAAAATAAAATGTTTTAATTTCTTAACATATGCACATTTGTCATACAAAACTACATCTACCATGTATTCGAAGAGAAACAATTTGACTCATCACTAGTTTAATATTCTACCGAGTTAAATCTAAATCAGGTCAATTTATTCAAGGAATTGAGAAGGAACATAAACAGGAAATAGGCTACATCAAACCAAAAGTTTTTTCATTTATAAGATGTTATAGACTCGTATGTCCTCTTTTTAATAATTTTTGTTGTTGTTTCTTTTAACAAATAATGACATGTGTTGATAAAACAAAATAATTACATGTAAACGGTTTATCCAAGTGAACACAAAAATATTGAAAAGTAAACTGATTTATAAACTATGTGCACCATGCATAACGTCAAGCAATCTTAAAAAAAATAAAATAATGATATGTAAGGCTGAAATTAAAAAAATCTTAAAATAAAATAAAACTAATGGGCGTAAACAAAAACTTGCTCGAATGTACGGATAAATATTATTTAACCCTTAAAATTAAACCAATTTCAGACTAGATTGTAATAGAGGAACTAATCCTTCATAACTGAATACATGACATAATGTCAATATCAATGTCAAACAAAGATTCAATAAAAAAAAGTACTTATTTTCACTAATTGGACCTTTAGTGAAAATAACAATATGTTATGAAGCAAAACAAAAGCACCGAAATAAGAATAAGAAGAGCAATAATAAAGTTTTGTAAGATCTTCTAGTCGAATGATGAATGTTGAGGGACCACATTGCTTCAGTTGACAATCAGATATGGAGGAGGTGAAATGGGAGGAAACGGTGGATCATCAAAGTTCACATCAGGAGACAGGGAAAGTAGAGGAGGTGACATGGGAGGCAACGGTGGATCATCAAAGTTCACATCAGGAGACAGGGCAAATGGAGGAGGTGAGATGGGAGGCAACGGTGGATCATCAAAGTTCACATCAGGAGACATGGCAAGTGGAGGAGGTGAAATGGAAGGCAACGGTGGATCATCAAAGTTCACATCAGGAGACAGGGCAAGTGGAGGAGGTGAGATGGGAGGCAACGGTGGATCATCAAAGTTCACAACAGGAGACAGGGCAAGTGGAGGAGGTGACATGGGAGGCAACGGTGGATCATCAAAGTTCACATTAGGAGACAGGGCAAGTGGAGGAGGTGAGATGGGATAAAACGGTGGATCATAAAAGTTCACATCAGGAGACGGGAGAAGTGGGGGAGGAACGATGGGATGAACTGGTGGATCATCAAAGTTCACATCAAGCGACGGGACAAGTAGTGGAGGTGCGATGGGATGAAGTGGTGGATCATAAAATAAATAAGAAATTTTTTGATAAAATCCTAAAAAGAAAATGGTTCCTATAATTTTTCTTATGACTGGAGATATAAAGTGCCTATAAATTAGTGTGTTCTTTTTATGATTACTCTTTTGGCTCCACACAAATGCGCAAATCTTTAGGGCGTAAATTTCCAAAAAAACATTTAGTGTTTTTAAAAGCTTTGCATGATAACTTTTAAAGGTTGATTTGTCAGGATAAAGAGCAAATAAAGAAGTTAAAAGAGCAAGCATCTTTTTTTGTCGAAAGTAAACCCTTGAAGATAATGTAATAAATTATCAGAATGGACTATGGAGCTCATGGGTTAAACCCATAATTCCTAATCTTCCTCGCTTAACCTAATGCAAGCAAGCCAGAATGGGACATTAGGCAAAGGTAAAACACTAAATCCAGAGGACATTCACATTAGTGACATAATAATATGTAAAAAGCTGACTTTTGATGTTAAAAGATTTTTCAGCAGTGTTAATATTTTTCCATAGTTCTTTCAAAGTTGAAAGGATTGATAGGAAGCAGTTGAAGAAGCACAAGAGGGAAACACGGCTGTAGACGACGCCACTTTACCAATGGGAAAGCAGGAGCGGCGCCATGGAACAATTTGGTGGTTGACCACTCCTAAAGTCGGATACGACAAATAGGGCAGGCGAAAGGTAAGGCCGCCAAGGTAAATTACCTTAGGCCTTAAAAAATATTAAAAATATAAATTGTGGTTAATTAAAAAGACCTCATATTCTACTATTGATACCAATTTAGTTCATAAAAAGGTCTCATATTCTATTAAAATTAATAAAAAAAATTATTATCTAAATGTTACTTGATAAAAGACCTAATATACAATAATAGTAGTACGAGCTTCGAAAGAGCCTCAGCTTAAAATTCGCCTTAAACATCAATATGTATTCTGTCCTAACGGCAAAAGTAAAAACAATACCGAAAAACAAAACATCAACTAGACAAAACAAATCAATTTGGTGATTCATCACCGGTGTTAATGTTTTTCCATAAGAGAACAAGGTTTTTCACAATATGTTTTTCAGTAATGTTAAAAAGGTGCGCTTTGGCGATATCATTAGGCACATAATAAGGATAAAACAAAAACAAAAGATATATACATGATGAAAATCAAGCAGAAAACATGAATTACACAAAACAACACCAAAGCAAAAACAATAGATAGAATAGCAACACCTTAGTAAAGACAAAAAAATAGAGAAAAGTGTGTACCAATTTTGAGGTTTCTATGTGTCTGCTACTTTATACTCCTCATACCAATTCCTTAAACTCCTTATTCTTATTTATTTGTAGTAAAAATTTTAGGTTATAATAATAAAAAAATATCAAATCAATTGACCATATATTTTATTTAATGCAAGAAATATCCTTGGCATAAAAAACGGAAACAAATATTCCATTTTGATTTGTATAATTTTTATTTTTCCTTTTTACTTTTTATTATTACTAAAATACAATGAAATAATGCATGACTTTCCTACGTATTTTTTCTACAACTATAGGCTAATAGGCATTTGATAAAAAAAATAGGCCAATAGGCATGACTAGATGAAAAGAGAGGTGTTTGGGTCCATGTATGCCCTCCTCTAACTTCTCTACGAAAGTCTACATATCATATCTCAATTGACAAAAATATTGAGAGTTTTTCCTTAACCTAATTAGTGTAACACATAAGGGCATTATGGGTCCGTAAAAGATTATTATTAAATAATTTTTATTAAAGTTTTTATCTAAATAATTTTTAGTGTAAACAAAAGTAGATAGTCTAAGGACATCATAACAAATTTTGAGCTTGTTAACAGGATAACTATTGATTTTTTTTACTTTACACTTTAATTACTTTAGAGGATCCAAATTCAAAAAATACATCCATTTTTATTTTATTTTTTTAAAGAAAAAATGCATCCACTTATAAGACTAATATTCCCACACAAATCTATTATAACTTTCTCTTGATCAAACAAAGTGTTCCCACACACAACTACAAGACTGGTCACTCAAATCAAATATTACATTTCATTTCATTTACTACCATTGAAGAACATTCGTTTATAATTTCTAAACAATATAATATTTTCATGGTTTGTCACCTCTTTGTGATAATTTGATTTTAAATAAGTTCTCAATGGATTAATATCATTTTCCATGCATGTCATTGGAGTTTATGGGCAATCTTGAACATGCTGGTTTGTTAACCTTCTCATGCCAACTACAACTTTCATCTAAGAAAATACACGTGCACAAAGAAATGACATGCATTAATAAGGTAAGACTATAAATGTTGTCCAGAAACTACACATTTATCAAATTCTTATAACTGATGGTTCAACTCCAATTGTGCAAAATTGTTATCACCAAGCCTTCACAGCATTAGAGGCACAATGGTGACAAAGAATTGACTACACGAATGCCTTTCAATCAGCAGTTAAAAAGTAGCTGGTAGATAAACCATTTGTTGTTGGGAAGTCTCATACTTCTTCAACCTGTGAAGAGAAATTGTCATCAATCAAACTCGTGAGTGAAAATTAATTTTGGTTAAAATTAAGTTGATTGTAAAGTGGTTTGTGTATGGATGCATTCACCTAAAAGTAATTTTATTGAAATCATGTTGTTTGCATATATTAGATCAGATTGCTTTAGAGTGTGTAATTATCAAAAAGTGTTTTAACATGTATATACAAAATTGCAAACAGTTAGAATTGATTCAACCTCAACGTGAAAACTAAGAATTAGTTGCTCCAGCATACAATTGATTCTCAATATAAAAACCAAACAGTAAAAGATATGGTCAAACCATGTTTGACCATTTCAAACTCTGAGTCGAGGAGTTCCAATCTTGAAACCAAACGAGCGGTTAATATATAGTTCTTATGAGAGAAGGGTAAGAATAAATAACCTGAGGAAGGCTCATTAACTCATAAACAGCTTTCTTGGGAGTAAGTTCATTGTCAATAATACGTGCGACTGCTGTTAATACCGGCATCTTTACATTATATTTTTGTGCCAAAGCAATCACAGCTCCAGCCGTTGAGACACCTTCTGCTACCTGCGCATAGTAATCCCTGTAATTTCAGTAACTCTACCACTTTGAAGGATTTTGTGTATGGTCAAGAACAATTGGAAACTACCTGATTCATGGAATTAAGTATGTCCTCGAGCTTCTCGCCTGATCCAAGACGCACACCAACAGTTCTATTTCTCGAAAGGCTGACAAAACATGTCAGCATTATGTCTCCAGTTCCTGACAGACCAGTTATTGTAGTTGGCTTTGCACCCATCTTCAAAAGATAATAAGAGGAAAGAGAACTATCATTATTATTTCTATTAGTTTTAAGGGGAAAATGAGAAAGATTTTGCTCTTGTTTGAATTGACTTATTTGAGCTTATCTACTGACATAAACACTTGTAAAACTGTTGGTGAGAGCTTATTGAAACACCTTATAACATGTTCATAAGCTCTCATGGTAAGTTTATGAAAGAAAACAGCTTGACTTTATTTTATCTTATGTTATAGAAATAACTTGTACATAAGCATTTATAGCACTTAATTAAGCTGTTTATCCAAACAGTGCCTTTGTATGCCAAATGAAAATACAAATAGAAAGTAAATGTGCATGTGTACATTCAATAGATGGCATCTATTATTATGAATCTATGCAAAATGTACATCCACACAAAATCATATATAAGTATAAGAAACATATATGTGTGGCTCTAGAACTAGTTATGATAAAAAGTCAATCGCTTTTAACGATCAGAGTCTGTAATGATTGATTGACAATGTAAAACATTTTTATATTGAAAGTGTCTATGAATTAAATCATAAGTATTATATTAGCAAATCCAAGATCTCCAACCATTGATCGCTCAATCATGACCTTGGGATTATCATTATAATAGTGTGCAATGCTAATTAGATGTTCTGAACAGCTTTATCTACACCTAGTCAAATCATTGACAAAGCAACTTTAATCCTCTTTCGTTTGATTATTATCTGTAAAATAAAATAAAAGTGACAGTTTCTACTATTTACAAAATGTCTAATTGAGGTCATTTACCTTTGTCGCAAGCCACCGTATTTCAGAACAACCCTGCGTGACAAGAGCAGCCATTGAGTTGTTACCAAGATTCATACCTTCTACAATCCCAGCTGCTATTGCAAGCACATTCTTAAGGGCACCTGCTATTTCAACTCCTGTAACATCACTGGAGTTATCAGAGATTACAAGCTGAACATTTGCATCAAAATCTGTCTATACAGTTGTTTGACATATCATGCATCCAACAGAATCAGAAAGATTAAAGCGTATTTACATATGAAACTCTATCATTTATGAATCTACTGAAGGTCATCTACCTGGATGTGCTGATTCTTAAATGATTTGAAGCTAGTAGCTGTTGAACTGCATTTGCTAATTTTTTGTCTTTTGATGCCACGACCATTGCTGTATTTTAAAATGGAACAAAATGGCAAAAATCATTGGCCTTTATGCTATCATAATACACATAGTCGAAAAATACAAAACTGACAAGTAATTAGCGATGTCATTGTAACCTGTAGGTAGCTTATTCATTAATTCCAGAGCAAAAGAAGGCCCGGACAGTGCAACAAAAGGCTGGCGAGAGTTTCGCAGTGCTTGAGGAATAATTTGAGCCATCATCCTCAGTGTATTAAGCTCCAGGCCTTTACTGAGAGATATGAATGGCAAGCCTGGGTCAACATAATCAGCGACACTTTCAAGAAATGCTGCGCTGAACTGCAATAACAGAAAAACAAAGATTCAGACAGTCACCTATTTTACTATTGGCAAATGCTAAGGTTAATCATATGCATTTTATTCGACAACAAAGACCCTGACCTAATGAAGGTGGCAATAATATCAAGGTTTTGAACTGCAGTTGCACTTATGCTATGTTTCTTGAAATGGCGAAAAAATACAGACAAATGTGGCTGCAATGACATTGAGGAGGCCTCCAAAAAGTTTATTATGCCGCAGTTTTATACTATTAATACAAAAACCATGGTTATCAAATCTATATTCAAATTGTGAATCGGAACACCTATTTTCCGAATCATGAATCAAATCTTATTATTAATATACATCAACAACGAATCAGTATTTACAGTGAGTTTCATATCCAAAACGAATAAACACTAGAGATTCATATCAATTGAGTTCAATTTTGTACTGAATCGGGATATGACTCACATATATCTTAAGACATTGATAATCATGACTAAAACTACTACCCCGAAATTAAGGAAGAGATGAAAATTCAAATTACCTGAACAGGCACAGCATGCAAGCAGTAATCAGCATCACGCAAAGCAGATTTTGCATCAGTTGTTGCGACTACATTTTCCGGCAGTGTGTGATCTGGGAAGTAGTTACTGCAAAAGATAAATAAACAAGTTACCAACAGAAATGGCACATGAAATTAGATCATCCGAACTTACAAATTAACAAGTATGTAAGATCACAAGGACAAAGAAACTAGCAACCTATTGCAGTGGCTCTCGTTGATAGAGGAGCAAACTTTAGGATCTCGAACAAGCATCACGACTTCTAACTGATCCTTTCTATTGGCAACATGAGCAGCCATTGCTGTACCAAATGATCCTCCTCCAAGCACTACCACCTATTCAACAACAACAACAACAGTTCATAGTGCCATACATGCCACAACACAAGCTGAATAAACATCATAATCTAAAATAATTTGAGACAAGAAATTAATCCTTATAAACCAAGAAAATGTTAATCCTTGGAGATAAACTATGATAATGTAACATAATATTATAAAATACTTTCATATTCATATATTCTAACACAAAAGACCATGAACCATTGTCACAAATTGAATATACTGAAAAGAATGACAAAGAAACTGTTTAATAGGTGACAAATAACCAATTTAGCCTCTAAAATTGTAGGATGTTGTCAACTTGGCAAGGTTTTAAATAATGGTCGCGGTCAAGGTCGCGGTCGCGTATAAGATTTCGCGATTTCAGCCGTTATGGGTGCAGCGATACGGATTGCGGTTGTCGCGGTGTGAATTAATCACAACATTGCGCAACTCTTAAATAATGATAGTAAGTTAGATAACTTAAACTAGAGAAAGAGTTGGAATTCTAAACTAGATAAGGAGATTATGTAATTTATGATCAAATATGTACTAAAAATATGATTTTCATCTATCTCAATTGAAAAAATATCCGGATTCTTTTTTTGGTGGTGGTCAGGGTTTGAACCCCGGACCTTGCATATATTATGCATTGTCCCTACCAACTGAGCTAAGCTCGGACAAAATATCCAAATTCTATGTCTATTGTCATGAAAGACATTTTTTTGCGGCCGTTATGGTGTTTCGTCGTGATTTTTGTTCACTCTGTAAAAACGGTAACATCGGCTACCTATACCTTTTTGCCGTGGCCTTTTTCTCGGCAACGGACCGTTTTTTAAAACCTTGCAACTTGGTCTCTAAAACTAACAAAATTTCAGAATGATTCCTAAATTCAATTAATCAATATTCTTCATTGCACACTTATCCAAAAAGACTAATATGTTTGACGATTTTCAATTTCAAAAATTATTTTAAAATTTAAAATATTAATAAAGGTCAAGGAATATTATCTC
>Ga0099826_10003922_pt1 | contig 10280 bp, 9 predicted proteins | sample Mtrugardesep15_FD_76830 | JGI IMG/M metagenome (GOLD analysis project Ga0099826, IMG submission 76830) | Root nodule microbial communities of legume samples collected from California, USA - M. trunc garden sep15 | ecosystem: Host-associated > Plants > Roots > Nodule | place: USA: California...
AAAGAATTTAAAATTCTAGGCAATTTAAATGATTCAATTAAATTCCTTTCATTTCTCAATACTTTTGTTTGGGTGGAGTAATAAAAAATTTCAATGTCAACATTTTTGGAAAACTTTTATAAATTTTAATTTTGTTGGACCAAATTTGAAAATTGAATTTAAGGGTCAATTTGTAAATTTCAAAAAATTTGAGGGGTAAAATTATAATTTTTGTAAATTTTGAGGGGTCAATTTATATTTTTTTGGAAATTTATTGGGGTCAAATTGAAAATTTTGAAAAAATTGAGGACCAAAATGCAAAATTTGAAAGATTATAACAATGAAGAATTTTGAAATTCTTACCTTTTAGGTGTCATTTGAAATTCTCTAAATTTAACTTGAACAAAATAATTCATAAATTTCTATCATTTTGAAAATTCTTCAAATTATTATCCAAACAATGAAATTCACCTTAAAATATTTGAATTTACTCGTAACATTACATTCCCTCAAAACATTCCCCCATCCAAACACACTCTTAAAGTTTTCAAAGTACACACTACATCTTCTCTTACATTCATCAACAATTGCTCCAAACTCGAAAATGTCATTTCTTCCTCTATTAAGTCACATGCTGTTAGCTATAAATTCACGTGACATTTGTCACATGCACTTCCTTAGCTATATATATATATATATGCAGAAAGTTAACATGAGAGAAATTCTCTTGACAAAGATTATATGGAACTAAATATTGAATAGTAATGCTTGATATAGAAACAAAAAATAAAAGTTAATAATTTTGATGATAAAAAATAAAGTTGATAATTGATTTACCTATTAAAATCATATTTAAGCCAATAAATTAAACATTGGCCACAACAAAATAAATTGTCCGTATGGGTCACCGACAATATAAAAAATAGTGAGTGTTTGGTGGCAATGACATGCATATGATATCTTATCATACTCTAATGTAATAAAGAAGCGCGAATCATTGGATACCTTACCTTGTAATTGAAACCGATTTTGGCGCTTCACCAACCATTCACCAACTGCTATTTTATGTAATGTAATCATATTCACATTAATCACTTGTATGCTTCGCTTGTTTGGTGAATTTTCCGATCGAAGAAGAAGAAGAAGATGGCAGGGTCGTGTTGGCCTTCTGATACAGAGGTACGTACGTTATTCTTTGATTTGATTTGATTCGATTCACCGCATTGCTGTTTTCTACGCTCTAAAGCTGTTTGTTAATATGATTCAATAGATTCATAGATCTTGCAATTACCTATTTATTTATTTGGAAACTGAGACGTGAACAAAATTGTCTTGTTGCATTTCCGGAAATAATTAAAATCTAGGAGTTGCATTTTCATACGGATCGGATCGCCTTGCTTTGTGATGGTAGAAATGCTAAGTTTATATTGATTTTAATTGGTTTGTGGCATTTCGCCAACTTCAATGCTCGTTCTCGTTCTTCAGATTTTCTAGATCTTTGAAAATTGAGGATAGAATATTTCAATGGAAGTGGAAATAACTGAAAAATATGGACAGAACCTGAATTAGAAGCATTTCATTTTGATCAAATCAAGCTTTACTCATTTAATACTCCTTCATGCTCGGTGATTAATGTGTATGTGAATTTGTAATCTGCAGCTAAATGAAATGAGAGAGAAAGTTTCTCAAATGGCAAAGGTGAAGAAAGAGGATGTTCGAGTTGTTGTATCGCCGTATAGAATTTGTCCTTTGGGGGCACATATTGATCATCAGGTACTTTTATATATACATTTCTCTGTTTTGTTATTGCTAATTAAACTCCATGATTGACTTTAGGCATGTCTTATAGGGAAATTTTTGTTTGATTGAGCAATATTAGGTATTAGAGCATTGGGACTGGGAAGATTAATTTCTCCTGTTCAATGATTAGCTAATATATTCTTGAATTTTTTAACTGAAATTTGAACGAGTTACCTTGCGCTTTGTTGTCTTGTAGGGTGGGACTGTTTTAGCTATGACAATCAATAAGGGAATACTACTGGGGTTTACTCCTTCTGGAAGTGATGAGGTAAAATTCGATCTTGTTCTCAATTATCGATCTTGAAAAACACAAGAAAATATCTCGTTTCTTTCAATTAGCAGCTACGCATATAACTGAACAGTTCTAGTGCTATTTAGACTGGTCTCTCTCTCTCTCTCTCTCTCTCACACAAACATACACACACATGTACTTATTTCACATTGCCTTTGGTTGTTTGATGAGTGACCTGAGGGACTTTTTTCTTTTCTTTTTTGTAGTTTGTAATTCGTTCGGGACAGTTTCAAGGAGAAGTAAAGTTCAGGTATGTGGTTAGTGAATATAAGGCTTGCTGTTTCCTAATGTTTTATTTTAGAATTTCAAAAATTCTCTTCATTGCTCATAAGATCATGCCAGAAATCTAACAACAAACTTTTTTAACAAACTTCTATTGGGTGAAATTTATGGTTTACCATGAAACCATGTGGATGCCAATTCTTATTTTGCACAACCCACTCCTTATTCGGTGGGATCCTCATCATTTTCCTCCCATAATAAAATGCTGTTAACATTTCTCAATATTATCTTGGGTGAATGAAAGTACCAAACTGCCAATCTAGCTACTAGCCTGTTGTCATTTCAACTACCATTCTTATAACAGGCTACTTCCTTTCTCATTGCATAATTTTGTCATTTTGGACTTCCTAAATAACACTATAATTTGCCCAATGTTGAGTGAAGTGTTTGGTGTTTGATAGAGTTGATGATATTCAGCAGCCAGTGCAAACTACTAAGACAAAAAATGATAACATGGCAGAGAACTCTTCCGAGCCACAGGAACAATGTAATTGGGGGCGTTATGCTAGAGGAGCCGTATATGCACTACAGAATAGGGGACACAATATTTCGAAGGTAAGAGATAATACCACAATGATTCACCTTTCTGTTTATCCCCTAGGTAGCAGCTTTCGATGATAGTTTAATCTGTACTTTTCTATTACAGTATTTTCAAATGTGGTTTTGTTTGACATTATGTTTTTATTTTGTGAATGATGACACATGAATATACCAGCACACTAAAAAGTTGGCGCAACTGAAATATACGTAAGAAGTAAAAATAGCTTGATATAACCAAACAATTACCAAGATTTGTTGTAATCAGAAAGCACTTGGTTCAAGAGGCTGCTTTATTTTTTCATGCAATCATACATAAGAAAATGCGCTAAAAATGACACTCAGAAATCAAATCAGCATAAGTGTATCAGAAGAACGATGGAGACAAATTGTAAATGCTGAGCATTGATTAAGTGAGGGTAAAGGAAGTTTTATGTAATGGTTGTGTTCTGTTTCTAAGTTGCTTTCTGTTCATGGCTTTATGGAAGCCATACTGTTTGTGGTATTTTGATGGTGTGTTTTTTCAACGGCCTTTAGATTTTAAGCGTCGAACAAGTGGTCATGTTCTGCAACTCATTAGATCCTATTTTTAAGGGTCTTGTTATGAAACACTTTTCAGCACATTTTTTTTACATCTTTTTAATTATATTAAAGTTTTTGTTCTTCAAATAAGGTTACAAACAATGGCATTTGATATGGTACTATAAAATAAACTTGGAACTTATCTGTCAGCTTGATCCTACTTAGCACTGGTTGTTCTTGAGTACAACTTGACAGGTGCAGGTGTAACTCTAAATCTAAATATCTTTTCTCAAACCTTGTGACCATAAAGTAAGAAGCTAGTTGTAATTTATTTCTGGTTTTCTTGGAACGAAGATCACTGCGTGCAAGTGATTTCCATTGTTTTGAAATGTATACTCATCCCTACTTGTCACAATGTTTACAGGGTATCATTGGATACATACGTGGTTCTGATGGTCTGGACAGTTCGGGCTTAAGTTCTTCTGCCGCAGTAAGTAGAAGTTCTCCCTTCCTATTTTCTCATGTTTTTTGATTTTATGATGGGGGATTACAACTTTCAATTTTTCACAGGTTGGAGTAGCTTACCTCTTGGCTTTGGAACATGCAAATGATTTAGTAATATCTCCTACCGAAAATATTGAATATGATAGGTAAGTTTATCCAATCTTTGGAGACATCACTATTTATTCTTCTTCAACCATGGGTACATTAGCACATGTATGAATCAATATAGTCAAAGGCATCAAAAGGCAAGCCAAATGGACCAAAGTGAGGCATTAGAAGGGGACATCACATTTTGGCATTTAGAAGAACCTTTCTGGATAAGAGTTAAATACTAAATGACCAGTCATCTAACTTGCTAAATAGTCAGAATAGTAAAAGGATATGTTATTTGTTGGACTCTGGTGGCAAGCAACTTATGGCTTTGTAAAACTAATCGAATAAATCAAGTAATCTGAATGCCTTCATTAAGTCAGTGTTTATGTGTCTTCTTTAGCAAGGCTTTGGTGGCTTTCAGCTCAAGGCATTGGAAACCCTCAAATGCCTTTTGCCTTTAATTACCTTGATATTTGTTTGTTAAAAAAGGGCAATATTATTTACAGACCTCTCCTCCTTACAGTTGTATGCCATCAAAGCTCGAAATTAACGCTGTCTCCATCATTTCAGTCACCGCGGTTACAAATAAGATACAGAGTGATTTTTTAATTGTCTTGTAATATCAACCCTCTAAGTATTACATTTCTCATTATAGGTTGATTGAGAATGAATATTTGGGTCTGAAAAATGGCATAATGGACCAATCAGCTATACTACTTTCGAGCCATGGTTGTTTGATGTGCATGAATTGCAAGGTAATATCTGTACTCGCGTGCTCTCGTTGCAAGTTCTAATCATACTTTAATTTTTTAAACAAATACCCATCAGTTGTATAGTCAGATTTGATGTCTGGCATCATATTGTTCATGCACCCCTTTGTTTCCCAAACTATCTATTGTTTCTGTCATTTTCTATTATGCATGTATCGTTTTCACCTTTATAGAGGAGGCTGTACTGAGGGAACAGGTGTTTGAGAAGAATTTGGATGGGAAGGTCATTTTAAACTAGATTTGCACCTGATATTACTCATCTGAATCCCCAGGGAAAATGTTTTGATATATTCCTCTATGTTTTTCAATGCCAAAGTCTTTCATTTTCTGGGAGAGCAGTTAATTTTCCCATTGCCAGGGATAGCAATACTGTTAATCAACCGTAAAACTTAAATTTCTGCTCCTAACTTGTAGTGGTAGCATAGTTTTTAAATCAGAAATGTAAAGATCGTTTAACAATCTTATGCTCACAGCTGTTTTTATTTATTTTTTATTTATTTTTATATTCTTTTTAATACGTGGTTAGTTAATATATTAATATACCATGAAAATTCAAAAGTATTTTGTTTGCACTTTGGACAAGGATGGGTTAGATATCCATTACAGTATAAATAACTAATAAATTGTCAGTATTATTTTTATTAGTTTCATTTATAGCTCTTCTCAAGGTATTTTTTTAGCAAAATAATCAATTAAAAAAAAAACCACTATTTAATGTCCCACTCATAACATTGTCTAGTTGTTGACCTGTCTGCATCATGGGCTTGATTCTTCTAGTATTCTTAGTTCTTAATTATATATTTGGGTTCCTTGGTCGGATCTCTTTCTTTGAATTGGAATATCTGATGTATAAACCGTTTTCATGTATAAAAAACACTGTCACTCTTCTGACCGTGTCGTAGTTTAGCTTATGCAGACGAAAGAATATAAGCTTATTCACCGCCCAACGGTGCAAGAGTACAAAAAGAGTGAACAACCGAAAGCTGTCAAAATGTTGCTGGCTCTTTCTGGTTTGAAGCAAGCTTTGACTACCAACCCTGGATATAATAGGCGAGTTGCAGAATGTAAAGAGGCTGCACGAATTCTTCTTGAGTAAGTTTTTCTATTTTTTTCCTCTCACAATATATACTGTTTTCATTCATGTGTTCACAATGACATGGGTTTGCTTTACATACGGTCCATGCAAAATGTTTGACATTTCTGAATTTTAAGCTCTCAAGAGCAGTGCCATCAAAATCTGTCAACATTACACTTTAAATCCTGAAGGTCACAATTTGCTTCCCAAAGAGTAGTGGTTTTAAGATTAAAATCCTAAAAACTATTTTCAGAACCAAAATTCAAATTGTGAAAACTGTCGAAACACTTTCAATTTTAGACTTCCACGCTCATCAACGAGAAACACCAGAAGCACATGCACCCTAGCACCTTTAATTTTTTTCAGGAGAACTTGGTGCAATAGTTCCAGGAGTTTTATGTTATTTTTAATTCATTCTGCAGAGCATCTGGAGATTATGAAGCGGAGCACATCCTATCAAATGGTCAGTACGTTTAACTCCTCACTTTTGAACTATATATTTTTTTGTTGATGAGACCATCATAACTTTTGAACTTTCTTTTGTCAAATGCTAACTAGAAGTTATTTTTTGCATTTTCTACTAAGCAGTTGCACCAGAAGTGTACGAGGCTCACAAGGTACAAAGCATTTACATGCTGAACTCAGTCGCATAAGAATTTACCCAATCATTGTTAATATGTATGACATAATGTGCAATTGATGTCTTAACTGATGTTAATTTTTACAAGCTTAATTGAATGGACATGAACAATATTTTATTGTGTAAGTTCGGAAAAGTACTGAACAAAATTCACTAGTACTTTTTTTTATGCACTATGATATCAAAATTCATCAATCACTGCTCATGCGATGTTATAGAGAGATACAGAAGTTCTGAAAACCTTCGATGACGTTGGAAACTGAGATGCATTATGCATAAACAGGTTAAACAAACTGGTTTGGTATTTGGCACATATCATTTTCATGAAAAAAAGAGCTCTTTTGGTATTCTGAACTATTGACATGTAAATCATTTTCAGTATAAATAATAATAATTACTCGGTTCCTGAAGCTCCTCACAACGGAGACTGAGTGAAATTGAGAAAAAGTTTTGAGAGATAATGGAAGAGCATATATGGTTTTCTTTCTGATAGTGAAATCAAAGGGTGTATTATGATTGGATTTATTTCTGCTTTATGTAGTTCTCGTCGGATCTGTAAAAAATGTGATGATTTGCTATTTGCAATTCACACTATACTGGAGTTCTCTTAGAGCACAAACAGCATAATGAAAAATTCACATGGGAAGTAGTATATGTTTGAATATTTGCATCCAGCTTCAGCAAGCTCTCATACATTCATGTTGAGACTCTCCAAGGTAGAAATGGGGGATTCCATATGCCAAAGTTTAACGGCACTTGTGGTTTCCAATATTGCCAATTTGAGTGTTCAAATGCCGAAAATTGTTACATTGACATTTGCGTAAATAGATTGCGCTATCCCCAACATAGTTTCTTTCCATGTTAGTTAATTTAATGTGTTATGTATTACTTGTTCTAGGCATTTCTTATTGTTTAATGCTTTCTTCATACATGTTATATGTCTAACTGAATTCCATTTATGAATTTAGCATAATCAAGTAGTCCTGCATTTTGTTTGTGCAGTGCAAATTAGAACCCGATCTGGCCAAAAGAGCAGAGCATTATTTCTCAGAGAATATGCGTGTTAAGAAAGGTAGAATCTCTCTTATTGCTTCAGTAAATCTCAGCTTCATAGGTGAGTTTGTATTATAGCCGCTTATATGATTTAATGTAGTTAATGTAAATGTTTAATCCAGGAATTGAGGCTTGGGAAACGGGAAGTTTAGAAGATTTTGGAATTCTCATTGCTGCTTCTGGTCGGAGTTCCATTGAAAATTATGAATGTGGTATGACCTTAACCCCCAAAGTTCTAAATTGATATATTCTGAAATTCCATCTTCTTGTCCCTCTAATATGAAAATGAGTTGAATACATGAAACCTATATGGGTGGAAAAACATTTTTCTTATATAGATTTCAACTTTCCAATATCTAGTTGCATTTCTTTCTAGAAGTATTGAATCCTGCAAAGTTCTGCAAAAATTAAAATGCATCTAGAAGCCATTAAAATTATACGCAAAAGAAGTGTTGGATTTAAACTTATTGTTCCGTTTACCACTTTGCAGCACATTATTTCTGTTTTTTTGCTTTTCTACTGTTGTATATATTTTGCTCTAATCTTTCTTTCTCTTTGTTGCTTCCTAAATCTTTCTTCCAATCCCTGGTAAATGATGTTCTGTTCTGCACTAAAGTCCAGATTCTCAGTAAAGCAATCTGTTTTATTTTCTATTTTGGTTCTCCCAATTCGATTTTACCCGATCTCAGTAATAATAGATTGAGGGGCTTTCGGGAGTTTATTGATAAACAGAAGACAAAGTAAAGCTTCTTAGATGAATTGTCAGTGACATTTTAATTATTTAAGCAGACACATCATGAATGGTTTTTCACATGCTTTAATTTGAACAGCTGGACATTTTTAATGTGAAATGTTGGTTGGGTAACAGTGACACATAAAGCGGTCAAACTTCCAGGGTGGGATCAGATGTCACTGGTATAGCTGATGATGTGTTGTATCTGTGTTTAACAAATTTTAGTTGCTTCACAAGTCTAATTCATCTTGTTAGAAACTCTTCAACCACTGCTAGTCATTAAGATAGGGAGCTTTACTGATGGTTGTGCACAATAGCATTCCTATTTTACAGCTTTCAGACTTGATGTTTAGCTCTTAACTAGCCCCGTTTGAGTTAGCATATATAATTTTTTTTATTGACTTTAATAACTTCCTCCGAGAAAATGTAAAAGTCTCCACCCATTATCTATTCGTCTAGTTTAAGCTTAAATAATTCAAACATTTGAATTTATGAAATTCATTTGGAGCATGTGCATGGAGGAAGCTTTACACTGGAAGTTCATTATGTTTAACTACACCAAATTTGGTTTCAGATGACAAGTGTTTAATTTGGTTTCTTTTTATTTTGCTGTATATGAGCTTTAAAAGTAAAGTTTCCTCATGTTTACAAGACACAAACTAGCATACATTTTGACCTTTGATAATTTGAATGTGTACGAGTAAGTATTGAATACTGATGATCATGAATTTATGTGTCTACCAAGGTTCTGAACCACTGATTCAACTGTATGAGATCCTATTGAGAGCTCCTGGTGTATTGGGAGCACGTTTCAGTGGTGCTGGGTTTAGAGGATGCTGTATTGCCCTTGTGGAGGAGCACCTTGCTACGGAAGCTGCATCATTTGTCAGGAGAGAATATCTCAAAGCCCAGCCCGAGTTAGCTAGTCAGATAAGCAAAGATACTGCAGTTTTAGTATGTGATTCTGGTGACTGTGCACGTGTAATTTGAGCAGTATTTTTATTGTCATTTCTTGTCAATAGCAGCTGTTAATCTCATTATAGTCAATCAGATCTTCTGCATTTTTTTTTTCATTTTTTGTGTGCCTTTGAGCTAGAAAAATGATATTATGACACAATTTTGACATCAAATTCGACAACATATTAAATAGTTAATGCAGTTCAATATATAGTTAATGAATATAACAAGTTGTCGCAACCCATCAATCCCCCCGAGATTGGCCTGGTGGCGAAGACTTGTGACTTAAGAATGTGCTCTTCTCTAGGTCTCAAGTTTGAATATCCGAGGTGCCAACAATTCCTATGCTGGGACAATCCATTACAAAGTTTTGCTCTGAGTTAAATAGAGCCCCCACTAGTGGACGGTGGGATTAGTTCTCTGGATTAGTCGATCCTTGGGTTGGGTACCGAATTTTAAAAAAATGATTTTGAATGTCACGAACCGCAATTTAAGTGTATTTTTAACACAAGGAAATCATGTATATTTGAACATAATTTGATGATTAATATATATTAGAACACTTGAAATTGTGATTAAGTCATAATCGCATAACTCTATTAACATAATTAACCACGTAATTGAACTCTGTTAGCTATTTGATTTGTTTTCAAAATTTGATGTCAAAATAACATAACTCGTGTTTAAATATCCAATAAGTTCTTAAAAAAATATAATAATTAAAAAATGGAAGTTACTATAATAAATTGAAATGAAGATAAAAATGTGTTTTATAAATGACGGTAGCCGAGGGCTCTTGAACTGATGTTAAATTTCTGTGATGCTAATTAGCACAAATGCTACCGCAGTTCGTTGTCTTATGAGCTCAATCCTTATACTTTGAAAAAAAAATGTTTTTTTTAATAAATGAAATGACAAATAAACCATTAAAACTTACATAAGTGAAGGGGTTGAGATTTGAACTTCAGTCACGACGTTTGATCTAACAATTTCGACATTTTATTAGTTGAATTAAGACTTGTGGAAGAAAGAAAAAAAAAAAA
>Ga0099826_10003923_pt1 | contig 10280 bp, 3 predicted proteins | sample Mtrugardesep15_FD_76830 | JGI IMG/M metagenome (GOLD analysis project Ga0099826, IMG submission 76830) | Root nodule microbial communities of legume samples collected from California, USA - M. trunc garden sep15 | ecosystem: Host-associated > Plants > Roots > Nodule | place: USA: California...
AAAAAAAAATTCAAAATAATATTTTCCATAACAAAAAAAAAAAAAACTATAAAGAGAGGTTTATTTACTAATGAATTTTAGTATTTACTAATAAATGTAATTAAATACCTTTTCAAAGGTTGATCGAGCAAGAATTTAGTAGAGATATTGACCGATGTGTTCTCAAATATGATTCATTTTTCTTTAAGCTATTGATGTTGATGAAGGATATATGTCCCTCTGTTGTGGATCTCTTCACGCTTCAGTAGAATGGTAAACACGACTAATTAGGTTTTTATCTATCAAACTACAAAATGCATAAAAAACTAAGATAAAAGACAAATTGACACATAGATAAAATAGTTAAATAAGCGTTGTTTGATCGAATCTATGTTTACAATGTACAAAACAAGTATTTAAACGCAAAAATTATTCATAATAACCAAACAACGTGGTCTAAACCTACAATGTACAACCTTTGTTCGTCTAATTTCACACATAGTACGTATGTTTCCCTCGTTGAAGGGTTCATGGAGCCCCATGTTCAACTGTCAGGTTCCTCTTTCATAACATGGTTTCTTAAGAGGGTCCTTAGTGTAAAGTCTTCCCACAAATGTACTTCATTGTTCATCGCCCATTGCGGTTAAAGATGATGTAAACATGGATAATAAGTTTTAAGCCTCATTGATCAGACCTACAGAGCTTTTACTCAGTTTGAGATCATGTAAACACATTTTTTTGGTCAATAGACTTGAGAAAGAATTGGCTCCCTTCTGTAGTTGTCTTAGCCATTGTCTAACCTTCCAACAACTAATAGGTCACTTGCCTAAACATTAATTGCCTATCTACCGAGGTCATCAACAAACAAGATAATTAATTTAGGTGTAAACAAATGTCCCCTTGCATTGCATTATCAACGGATCTTCGACTGATGAGATGATGTGACATATTAGAATTGGTTGAGTGTTAAGGGGTGTCTTGTGCCGTAAAAATAGGAAACTCGTTGTTAGAACCTTTCACTCGTCTTGTGGATGGAAATTAGCAAACCATGTCAATTTACTTGCTCCAATGGTTGCCCCAAATTTCTCAATTGTCTTGGCGATATCCGTGTCTGACTTCAAGACAATCCTTCCATGTAAATAAATTTTTGTTTCCAACGTATCTTTTCAGTTATTTGTCCTATGATATCCCCATGCATGGCTTCCATCATGGTGCATCCTTTAACCCCTTAAGTCTGGCACTAGGACTTAAAAATCCACGTTAATGCAAAAAGGTATTGTTGCTACCAGGGGCGGTTTCACCGCCCGGCGACCCCGGGCGGTCGCCCAGACTCGATCAAATTTTTTTGCATATTAGGCCCAAAAAAGCCAATTAACACACTTCAATAAAAAAATATTGGGCAAATTCTTTAAGTTCACAAACAATGAAATAAGTGCGCGCTTACATAGGAAAAAAAAGGAACAAGTCGCCCTCTCACTCTCCAGTTCTCAGCTATCGCTCTCTGCCTCTCTATTTGTCTCTTTCTTCTTCAATGGCTATGGTGGTTGCTCATCTCTTCTTTGATTACTAATCTCTTCTCATTCACTCTAAAAGTAATATCTTCTTCTCCTTCCTTCCTTGATTATTTGTTTTAGGGTTTTAGAAAAATTGATTATTTGTGATTTTGTAATTGAAAAATTGATCAATGGTTGATGAATTGGGGTTAATGAATTGATTAATTGAAAAATTGTGATTTTGTAAAAATTGGTGTTAAAAAATGTTGGCATCTCTCTGCTTATACTCTGTTTTAATGCCTGGCTTTTCAACAGTCATGTATTTTGATCATTTTTGTTTATTTGTAGAGTTTTAGTCTGCAAAGATGAGGAGGTTTTTGGTAGATGGAAGAATTATTGAGAATGTGAATGTTGTCCAACCGGAAGCCAAAGTAGAAGAACCAATGAGATTGTGCGTGATCCAAGTCTTAGGAAACAAATTCATTTGTATGCTCCAGATATTCAAGACGATGTGAGGAGGGCATATGTATTGAAGGGTCCAATGCAACCAAAATTAACAAGTTTTCCTCGTACTCCATTTGGGAGTGATACAATAGCATTTTCTCCATTTGCAAAATGACTTCTGGTGATATTCAAAAAGAGCTTGCAACGTGTTGTGCACATCAAGTTATGCAGGTGATTTGGTTATATAGCTTCCTGATATGATTTTTTTTTTAAGAAAGCTTCCTGATATGGTTATATAGCTTCATGATAGTAACTATTTGGTTATATAGCTTTCTGATATGTTTTTTTTTGTAAGTAAGCTTCCTGACATGGTTATATAGTAACTTATATCTATTGACATTAGTAATAATAAAATAGAAGCAATGGCAGTAGTAATAATAAAATAGAAGCAATGGCATTAGTAACTGATATTTATTGATATCTGTTTTCTAATTTTTTGTGCACAATTTAATAATAAAATGCACAATGGCAGGAGTTGATATCTATTGTTTTGAGTTGATATCATGATAAGAAATAGTAATACCTAGAAGCTATTACTAGTTGATACACAATGGCAGAATCCATCACAAAAAATAATTGCAATGACACTAGTTGATCCATGATCTGAAATAGAAGCTATTGAATTTGTTTTCTAGGTTCTTGAACGACAAAGGGGAAGTTGTGGAACGATTTATTGCTCTACATCATGTCAAAGATACTACTTCTGAGGCACTAAAAAATGTTCTTTATGATATTTCATCTCTCTTACTTCAACATGTACTTTTGTAGAAAAAATGATGATCCTCTTTTATTTTGATATATGACTATTTATATATATATTTTGTCACATGTGAATTTGCGATAAATTTTTCGCCCAAGCTCGATAAATTTTCTGACTCCGCCACCGGTTGCTACCATTTTTGTTTGACAACGAACTTTTCTTAATTCTCATTATTTTCAAGGAAAATGGTCGCCGATTTGGAGAATGAGGGCAAAAAAATACGCGGTAAACAACCCTTAGTTTTTAGATGCCATTTATGGTGGAAAGACTTCTTTATTTTCCCATGATAGGAGAAGGTCAAATATAACATTGATGTATTCATAAAATATTGGATGGTCTAGATAGGAGATTAGGTACCTTTTGTATACTTATGAATGTACTTCCATTTTTGTTAAATTATAGTTGTAAATCAAAGATATTCCTTGATACCGTACATCAAAAGATATCAAATACAATAATATATTCAACATTGCTAAGAAGATGCGAACAAACTCACAACATTTAAGTAAATCGCATAGAATGACAAAATTGCTACAAATAATATGATAAAATCTAATCATCGAAATACTCATGTTTCCGGATCTGCAATGTTGATGTCCAAATCACTGATTGAATTTATAATTGATTGACGTCGATCTATCTTTCTATAGGAACCAAAGACCATCGTAACTAGACGCAAAATCAAACAATGTCGCACAAGATAACGAACAACATAACATTGCACTCAGACAATAAAATCACAAAAAAAGAAAAAAGAAAAAACTTGATGTATGTCAAAATCACTTATTTAGATTAATAAAAGATTTTTTTTTCTTAATTTGTAGCGAGGGCACGACGAATCCACCATGGGAGATGGAAGCACCTTACATCCTGTTGGCGACGAACTTTGTGGGTCCAATCCCAACAGATTTAGGGGGTGGTTCCGTAGTTGAGCGGCATGAACACCATCGGACGGTAGAGGCTATGGGGAGAGGAGGAGAAGGTGAAAGATTTCCCTCTAATGAGTAATCAAATCTTTCTTTTATAATTTTAGAAAAATAATTTACATTATGCGACAAAAAAATTCAATTTTTTCTTAAAAAACCACCGGTAACTAAATAATTCTAGGGTCTTGTTAACAAGTGCCCTTAGGACACTCTTTAAGGAATAAAAAAAATTACTTTTTAATGTTTTAAGATGTTAAATGTACAAATCCCTTAAGAGCACTTGTTAACATTTTCAATAAATCTATTATACATGTTAGATAAGTTAAAAATTGAAGGATGTCTTTGACCGATGATCATAAATTGAAGGACAAAATTGTCCATTTCTTAAAAAAAGAGTTAAAATTAGGTTGCTTATAGAAAACGGTGGTTGTAATTCGTCGTCTAGCTATATAAATAGAATCGATACCCTTGAAAATAATTTAGTGAGGGTAAGGTCTTTTTGTTCGCGTGCTACTTTTTTTCTTCGTTCGTCGTTTTCATATTCAGACCCAAACCCTAACTCTTCATCCAAAACCATGTCGACCAAGCAAGGTAACCTCCAATCTTCCATAACTCTATTCACTCACGTGATTCTATTCTGTTCATCGTCAATTTTTTTTAATTTTTTTTAAGATTTTAATTAATTTTTCGATTTATAGCGTGAAGAACCCTAAAATTTAGATCTGTTCATGATTGTTAAAGATTTATTTAATTGATTTTTTTTGTTTGCTTTTTGTGATTTTAGGTGGAAAAGCTAAGCCTTTGAAGAAGCCAAAGTCTGATAAGAAGGATTACGATGAGGTATTTTAATTTTGTATATTTGAATTGTGTTGGTGAAAGAATTGAAATTTTCAAGTTTGGTGCAGTTTTGTTTGAGCTTTGGTTGTTTTATTGGGTGTTTTTGTTATGGAACTCAAATTTTAAATTTTGGTTTTTATTAAATTTATTATCCATGTTGTCATAGATTGAATTCAATGATTTCATAATAATTAAAAACAAAAGAGGATGCAATTCAATGATAATTGTAACATCACTTCACTTTTTGCCTCTTGTTATCAGGGTTTGCTGATTTTTCATATGGGTTTTCTTTAAAGCTTCATTGTTCATTTGTTTTAATGTTTCTCTGTTGTATTCTGTTGAAACCAACAGAATTTGACAACTACTTTGTAGGATTAGGATACTTTTTTATATTAGTGACCCCAAATTTAATAGGTCCGTCTGATTAGAAAGGATAAGGGGAGTATTGGGATATTAATGACAGACAATAGCATATTCAGGTTTGCATAACAGAATTAGGAGGTAAGAATGTAATATAGAATTATACATAGGAGATGAATGTTCAGAGCTTATATGGAGTTTGATGTAGAGTAGAGTCTAGAGGGGGGTGTAATTTTTGAAAGTCATGACTCGAGGGAATGCATTTAGTTTCTGTTTTGTGAACCATTTTATCCTTTTGATTGCTAAATTCGGTGTGAATATCAATGAGGTTTCATTTACCATACCTAGTATGGGAGTGGCAGCAGGGTAATGAGGACTTGATAGGATGTCGAAAATTGTGTTAAGAGTGGTTTTGCAATGTAAATATGTGCCCACATGTCATATTGGACCTTTGGTGTGGGGGAGGTAGACGGTCATTTATTTGGTAAGGTTTTAGACCCTTGTTGGGTAGGAAGATGGCAGGGACCATTGTAAAACCTGTTTTCTTTGTTAGTATTTTATTTAGATTTCTGCTGTTAATTGTTGTGAAATGTTTGTTTCAATCATAATTGGTACATGATTTCATTTTTGTTGCCTTTTACTTGAGGATCTTGTAATGACCTTGTGATATAATTGTATCGGTATTTTGTAGGTTGACATGGCTAACATCCAGAAGAAAAAGGATGAGGAGAAGGTGAGATATATAGCTGTTTTTCTACTACATTCAATATTTCTGTTACTATGATGATCCTATTTTTACATGATTCTGTTGTGTGGATTGAACAGGCGCTAAAGGAGCTGAAGGCTAAGGCCTCACAGAAGGGATCTTTTGGAGGATCTGGACTCAAAAAAAGTGGAAAGAAATAGAAGGGCTCTCTGTCATGATTTCATACTTTCATTATTGAGCTCTGTAATTACGATTATGACCATGAGAACATCTCTTGTTGTGTGGCCTTTTAATTGCTGATATTAGTACTGAACCAAAGCTTATCGTAATGATGTAAAAGAAATAAGTACTTGTTTGTAGCTTCATTGTGTCTCTCCCTTTGGGCTTTTGATGATAAATACATCTGCTTAGTGTTGTGGTTTTGGCATAGACTTCTCTGGGCAATAATGCCTTGCAATGCAAATTTTCAATTATCAAATTCTATTATGTTCTCACTTTATGGTAACAGCTTACCTTGTGAGAGATGAGATTCTTGATTCGAGTCAATGCCATTTTTTGGCATTAGCTCTTACGTGTAGTTTTTACAAAATTTTAGTGGCTCGTTGTGATTATGTCAAACTCATGGCGAATACAAACAAGTATTGTGTGTGCTTCATTGGCCTACACTTTCGCTGGTTTTCAATTACTTACTAATATTACTCTTATGTTCTTCCTCTAATCATGACAAATATTTGCCAATTTTCAAGAGTTACTGCAGTTTCATTAATCAAATGGATAAACTATAATCAACTAAAATCTACGCGTTCTCTATGTTGCTTAAAAATGGATACGCTTATGTATACCCATTTCTTGTATGTATATGCTAAAAATCTTATCATTTCTTGGTCATAAAAAGGTTTGATATTGGTTTTCTGCTTTTATAAAATAAAAATGATCGAGTAGAGTAGTAAAATACACTATTATCATCCTTTCTTATGAATTGACATCTTTTTTACCAGTTATGCCGATGTCAGCGTTTACGTTAACATTAATCTTATCTAAATCTCATTTAGCCAATAAAATTCAGATTACGAATTACGCTCGTGTGAGCGCTTACATCAACATTGTTTTATCTAAATCTTAGTCAACCAATCAAATCGCATTTACAGATTACGCTAACGTCAGTGTTCTTATTCAAATCTAATATAAATAGATATCATCCTCCCCAGTTCACTACACGTCAAAACTCATCACTCATCCTCTACACTCAAAACTATTATAAGAAATTCCATCCATAATCATGCCTCCAATAGAGTTTTTTGTCCAAGTATATTACAACGGACATATTGAAAGAACAAACACAGAAGGTGTTGTATTTTAATGCAATAATTCATCCTTGTTTAATTGGAAACATGTATCTCCTAAGACCAGTCAATCATAAAAAGAGTGGTAGGAGTGTATTTAACTGGAAAAGGACGGTAGTTTGGTAGTTGTTTTTTAATACACTGGTAATAGTGAAAAAAAGTCCAAGCATGTTGGAGAACCGTACAATAAATCAAAAATGTTCCCAGTGATTTGTGGTAGTGCCCTGTCGAGGAGATTGTTCGAGGATCCTTGTGTCCTAGGTTTATGTTATGACAGAAAGCTTGTCTCTAAGTGGACCTTGTCTAGATCATAACAACTTGGATTTGGTCCTCAAAAGAAAGACAGTGTAATGAAGCAGGTGTAAACATTGTTCTGCATGCTTCTTTCTTATACCTTTACACTGACTTAAGCATCAAAGCTTGTCCCTAAGAGGGACCTTGGGTAGATAATGAGGAGGTTTTTGGTCCCTTTATCAATGATAACATAAGAATACGAAGACAGTGTAATAAATCAGGTGTAACTATTTTTCTGTTAACCTACACTTTCCATCCCTATACACCGTCTTAAATATCAAAGTGCCTTTTTAAGTGCCAAGCTACCCAGCCAACCAAAGGAGCTCAAGCACAATGATGAAATTCAACGATTAACACTAATCTTTAGTCCAATTAGAAAACCTAGTCTTATCATGTTTCATTTCAAGTTTTTTCATCTCCAACCTATTTCTTTCATCTCTTCTGAAGTCTTGAATAACCGGTTACTCCTAAGGGTCAAGTAATTGACCACGAACTGGATTATTGATATAATTTACTACTACACTGCCCTTTGTGGTAGGATTAAATCTCCCCACAAAGCTGAAGGTCCATCTCTCGGTAAACTCAGTATGAAAGCTCAAGTACTCATAATCAACAACGAAGCTGAATTTAAAAACCATAAATATAGGTCCAGCAAACTGATGGAATTATTGCAAAAAATCGACCAAGTGAGGAAAATATACTTCGGTGTATACTACCCCAACCAAACTATCAGTAATACATCAACAAACTGTCATTTTTCTGGGGTAAATTAAACTCATGGTATACAATGCAAGTTGGCGTAGAAAAATTGAAGAAAGCTCAAACTTCACTTCTGATTCATATAATGCTCTTACATTACATTACAACAAGTTCAGGAAACAGACTACCCTAGTGACATATCAAGATAACTGCAAAATTCAAGACAAGTCATTTACTAAACTATTGCTCTGGATCCTCCTTATCAGGATCTTTTTCTTCTTCTTCTTCTTCCTCTCCCTCTTTTTTTTCGAACTCTTCTTCATCCTCTTCTGGAGGATCTGCAGGCATTGGAGGCGGCAAAGGTGTCTTCATCGGACTAAATTGAGGGAATATATCCGGTCTTCGTCCTGGCCTAGGCTTGTCCCACTCCTGTAAGTATATATATATATTAAAAAATCTATCAGCTGGAGTATTTGAATTGCAACAAGAAAAAGAATTCAAAGTCTCATAAAACCTAACATCATCCAAACCCAATTTGAATATTACAGTCAGCAACAAGATCGTGGACGAAATACCACAAAGGGTAGCGTGGTTAATTGTACGGACCATTGGGCAAGAATCAATCATCAAGGGGGAGAAGAATAAACTCATTTTTTGCATTAAATATGCACAAGGAAATCCTATAAACTACTATCAAAATAACCTTAACTCACCAAAACTGATATCTAAAATATACAGACGAAAAAATCTCACATTATCCCCAAATCCGGTTATTACTATCAGAGTCACCAGATTGTGTGCATAACGAAACCAAGGGTATGTTTCGAAGGGGATAGACAGGGTTATGGCTTATAAAATGAGAACGGGAGTTTTTAAAAAAAAAAAAAACCTACAATCCTCTTTTACTTGTTTTTTTGAACTTCTCCCAAATGAAAGATGTTTTAACTTGCAAACAAGGTGGGTTATCTAATCTATCTTCTATTTCCCTTTCCCATCCTGCCTAAATCCTTCCCTTTCTTTTCCTTCCAACTCAGGAAAGCGTTTTAGGAGGGCAACAGAGAAAAAGAAAAGGGTTGAGATAAATCCTCCCTTGTTAACGGAACCATTATGAGAAATTCGAAAAACCCTACAAAACTCTCATTTACTCTATCTTTTAAGTAACCCCAGATTGAGGAATTGTTTAAATTTAAACATTGTATAAGTCTATACTCCCTTCCACAGTTCCGTCTCCTTTTCCCCAAAACCCTTCCCTTCTATTATCTCACTCTACTCCAACACAAAACCTAAAGTAGTAGTATTGCTAACTATCCTATCAAACACAAAATTCACTTCTATACACGTCAAACCAGAATCACTCAACATACTTTCTTGCTGTGAAAACCTATGAAGCACGGATACGGACATCGGACACGACATAGACATGCCGACACCGCTAATAATCTGAGAAAATCATATAATTAAGTGTAAATATGTGTGTCGGTGTCGGACACCAGACACGTCTAATCGGAGGAGTGTCCATGCTTCATAGGTGAAAACATATTCATCATATGCTTCAATCATCATCATGCATAAAGGAAACAAAAGCACTCATAAAGAAAACATATTCCTCAACTCACCAAAACACAAACAAGTAATTATTTTTCTTCTTAAAAATAAAACTTTCACATATCTCAACTACAAACACACAAAACTCATTCTTCAACATCATGACAGTGTTTAAAAACAAGAATTGCATCCAAGGCAGCTTAAGTTTTATTACAAACATCAATTAAAAGTGTATATAGCAACTAATTAAAAACGCAAATTTTAAATCAAATTCACAAATTCAATCCCTAACCATCAAACACAATTAATTCTTCTAATTCAAACACTAAAATTGAAACTGAAATTAAACTAGAATTACTAATTAAACAAGTCAAATTTGTATAATAAAGTAATAAAAATAAAAGAAGTTGACCGACATCATCATAAACCAATTAATTGAATTGAATTGAAATTGAAAGGCTTACGATTGGGAAATCGAGAGGAGAACGGCGAGTCAACTTCTCTTCATCGGGAGCCATACGAACGACATGCCTCGAAGAACGACGCGGTGGAGTGATAGAGATTTGAAAGGGTAATCGACAGTTACAAGAAGAAGAAAGAGGGATGAGAGTGGGGTTTAAGGTGAAGAAAGCCATGGCGGTTTTGCTCACAATTCTCTTCTCCCAGCGGCGTAGCCACACCTAATCCTATCCCGACCTTTCGTTCCCTTTTCTTATGCTGGCTGTAACAAAATATTATATTAAATTGTTAAAACATTTGTTTTTTTTTTTTTTTTTTTTTTTTATTTAAAATTAATAAACAAAAAAAAAAAAAAAAAAAAAAAAAAAAAAAAAA
>Ga0099826_10003924_pt1 | contig 10280 bp, 5 predicted proteins | sample Mtrugardesep15_FD_76830 | JGI IMG/M metagenome (GOLD analysis project Ga0099826, IMG submission 76830) | Root nodule microbial communities of legume samples collected from California, USA - M. trunc garden sep15 | ecosystem: Host-associated > Plants > Roots > Nodule | place: USA: California...
GTTGCTCTAGGCTTCTGTGTTTCTTCTTCTTCTTATACGCAATTCGAGTGGCTGTGAAGTTAGGATTTGATTTTTTGATGGATTTTTGTTGTTGTTGTTGGGATTCGAGAGAGAAGAGGGAGATGCGTTTTCTTTCTGATGATGTTGTTGTTGTTACTGATTTGAATGAGAAGGAGGAAACAATTATTTGGGTTTTAATTTAATTTTTCTGGGTTTGTTTGAAGCTTTTGATGACGATATGAATATGATTGATGAAAATGAAAAAGAGGAAGATGAAGAAGATGGAGAAAGTTAGGTGTTGGTGGAACATCATAAAATAAAATAGACATGCATAATCTAAAGGTCCTTTTTAAAAATAAAAAAAAATCAAATGGTTTAAATTGAATTAATTAATAGGATCTATAGTGGACCATTATTAAGGTTGGTCTACCGTAGACAGTTGGAGTTAAAGTTAACAGTCAGGGACCTTTTTGACTAACGGAGCAAAATAAGAGGGACCAAAACGTTGATTTTACGAGTTATGGGACCAAAATGAAAACAACAAATAACTTACGGGACCAAAAATCTAATTAAGCCTAATTATTTAGATCTAATTAACCGACGGAGTAATAGTCATTTTAGTCTCGGATTGTGTAATGAATGGTCACAATAATCTCTATCAAAATTTTAAAATAATTTCTGATTATACACTCTATTAGTTAAAATAGTTTTTTCTGTTAAAATATTTCGTTAATATTGTCATATTAATTCATCAATATATTTATTTATTATCATAACAGTTCTTATAAGTACTTATTCAGTATCATTTCATTTCCTATATAGAAATCATTTTGTTGATGAATCATGTTTTCAGCTGGTTACAAGCAAAAACAAGAAGAAGAAAAAAAACACAAAGAAAGGCACCTTCCACAAGTACTAGTAGCTACTCAACCAGGTCTATGGTTTCTAAACCTAAACCTTTTAAATGAAGGGTATGTTTTGGAATATAAGGGGTCTAGCCAATTCCCCCTTTAAACTAGCTCTCAAGAGACTGATTACTACACACAAATCTGACATATTTTTTGTTGTCGAACCATGGATGAAATATTCTAGCTTTTCCTCTTTTTGGCTCCAAAGGTTAGGCTTCAAGCTTTTTGCTATGAATAATGGAAATGTGGCCTAACTTGTGGGGCTTTTGCTTACAATAGCTTAACCAAAACATACTAGACATAGATAACCAATAAATCACCTTTACCTTAATCGAAAATAACCTCATTTTTGGATTCAATGCAGTATATGCCTCAATCAACTACATTACATGTAAACAACTTTGGTTCAAATTACAAACCATTCAAAACCAACATAACATACGTTGGTGATCGTTAAGGGATTTCAATACCATCTTAGGCTCTCATAAATACATAGGCTCCTTTATACCTGTTAGATTACCTATGGAAGATTTTTTCAAATGGATTGATAATAATAACAACTTATTCCATCTACCTACCAGAGGGGCTCAATTCACCTCGACAAATGGTAGAAGAGGAGTAAGACATATTGGGAAAAGGCTATACAAGGTTATCTACAACCAAGCCTAGTTGGACCATTTCACTTCCCTCAATGCTTCAACCTTAATTAGACACAAATCTGACCACTACCCCGTCCTTTTAGACTTAAACAACAGTAACACCACACATGCTACCCAATTTAGATTCCTCAAAATGTGGACCCTTCATGAAGATTGTAAAAATATTGTCTCAGATTGTTGGAACAAAAACTTTGTAGGTTTTCCTATGTTTATTCTTTCTCAAAAGCTTAAGCTTCTCAAACAAATATTGAAAAACTGGAATATTAATGTTTTTGGTAATGTTCGTGTAGATGCTGAAATTGAGCTAACCTCCATACAAAATCAAATAGATACCTCGGGAATGTCAGATTCCTTACTTGATCAACAAAAATTGGCTCACATCAAATTGGAGAAGGATCTTGACAAGGAAGAAGCTATCAGGTAGGAAAGAGCTAAAGCAAGTTGGCACCTTGAAGGAGACATGAACACTAGATACTTCCTAGACTAGCCAAAATCAAAGCCAAAACCAAACTCATAACCCTTATCAAAGATGGTGATGACATAATTGAGGATCCAGAGCTCATTGCTAACCACATACAAAAATCATTTTCATTAGGGGTGTTCAAAATATCCGGTTACATGGTTAAAACCACATCCAAATCCAAAACCATATTCAAATAACCAAATATTTGCACACATAAATTATCCGGTTTATTTTAAAATGGTCGGTTATCCGTTTTCATAAATCCGATTATTTTGTTTCATGTCCATATCCATAACCATATCCACTTTTTTTACTCAAACATTTTTTATTACCTAATTTTTTTTAATTAAATCATCTATTCAAAACAGCTTATTTATGTAAAACATCATATTACAATCTTATTTTCGAAATCAGCCTATTCAAAACAACTGATTTAAGCAAAACAGATTATTACAATCTCAATTTCAAAAACAGCTTATTTATGCAAAAAAACTTATTACGATCTCTTTTTAAAAAACAACTTTTTCAAAACAGCTTATTTAAGAAAAAACGATTATTACGATCTCAATTTCGAAAACAGCTTATTCAAAATAACTTATTTATGCAAAACAGCTGATTACGATCTAATTTTTAAAACCAGCTTATTTATGCAAAACAGCTTATTACGATATCTTTTTTTAAAAAACAATTTTCTCAAAACAGCTTATTTAAGCAAAACATATTATTACCATCTCAATTTCGAAAACAGCTAATTCAAAATAGCTTATTTATGCAAAACAGCTTATTACGATCTCATTTTTAAAAACAGCTTATTTATGCAAAACAACTTATTATGATATCTTTTTTAAAAAACAACTTTTTCAAAACAGTTTATTTAAGCAAAACAGATTATTACGATCTCAATTTCGAAAACATCTTATTCAAAATAGCTTATTTATGCAAAACAACTTATTACAATCTCATTTTTAAAAACAGCTTATTCATGCAAACCAACTTATTACGATCTTTAAAAACAACTTATTCAAAATAGCATATTTAAAAATGAGATCGTAATAAGTTGTTTTGCATAAATAAGCTGTTTTGAATAAGTTGTTTTGAATAAGTTGTTTTTAAAAAGGAGATCGTAATAAGTTGTTTTGCATAAAAAAGTTGTTTTTAATAAGTTGTATTTAAAAATGAGATTGTAATAAGTTGTTTTATATAAATAAGCTATTTTGAATAAGCCGTTTTTAAAAATGAGATTGTAATAAGTTTTTTTGCATAAATAAGCTGTTTTGAATAAGCCGTTTTTAAAAAATGAGATTGTAATAAGTTGTTTTATATAAATAAGTTGTTTTGAATAAGCTGTTTTCGAATATGAGATTGTAATAAGTTGTTTTGCATATATAAGTTGTTTTGAATAAGCCGTTTTTTAAAATGAGATCGTAATAAGTTGTTTTGCATAAATAAGCTGTTTTCGAAATTGAGATCGTAATAAGCTGTTTTGAATAAATAAGCTATTTTGAATAAACTGTTTTGCATAAATAAGCTGTTTTGAATAAGCTGTTTTTAAAAAAGAGATCGTAATAAGCTGTTTTGCATAAATAAGTTGTTTTGAATAAGTTGTTTTGCATAAATAAGCTGTTTTGAATAAGCTGTTTTTAAAAAAGAGATCGTAATAAGTTGTTTTGCATAAATAAGTTGTTTTTGAAATTGAGATCGTAATAATCTGTTTTGCTTAAATAAGCTGTTTTTTAAAAATGAGATCGTAATAAGCTGTTTTGCATAAATAAGCTATTTTGAAAAAGTTGTTTTTTAAAAAAGATATCGTAATAAGCTGTTTTGCATAAATAAGCTGTTTTTAAAAATGAGATCGTAATAAGCAATTTTGCATAAATAAGTTGTTTTGAATAAGCTGTTTTTAAAAAAAAGATTATAATAAACTATTTTGTATAAGATAAGCTTTTTTGAATAAACTGTTTTAAATTTGGATTTTTGTTTATAAAGTTTGGTTTTAAAACTGATTTTAAAAGAGAAATAATCGATTTTTAATTAGAATCTTAAAATAATCCGGATATGCTTTTAAATTAAACCATATCCATTTATAATTCGGTTTTGTAAAATTAACCGATTATATATCCATTTATATTCATAACCGGTTACATAACCGGTTTACAATAAAATATGGTCATGGTTAAGAATCCAAAACCATATAAATGGTTTATATATGGATATGGTTTGGTCGGTTATGATATCCGACCATGCACACCCCTAGGTAGAAGCATTTGTGGATACTAGTTCTGAGACATCGTGTTAAGTTTACAACCACACAAACACGTTGTTCGATCATATATCATTGAATCAATTGACTATTTTTCTTAGTCATTGGAAGTTAATTGATACAATAAATTTTGCGTCATTTGTCAAACATGGAAACGTGGGATGAGGGACAAGTGAAGATATAACTGAAGGAGTATATAATCAATTAAATAAGGAAATTAAAGAATTAGTTTTTTTTTTGGGAAAAATTAAACAATTAGTTAACGAAGCTTAATCTTGATAATACAATCTCCCTAATCTTGTTTCATAACTTACATTTCACATACCAAAACACATGTTACACAAAGCACTTTCTGTAAATAAAATAATTTTAATTGTTGAACTTGATATCACACGAGTCCATGTTAATAGGATATTTTAAATACTTATTTTTTATGCCGCTAAAATCAATGCATCAATTTATTAACTTTCAATTAGACTAGTTGCAATTATTTTATATAGGTACTTATTCATTCATCTATAATTGAAAGTATCATATTTTCTTTATTTCCTAAGACGGTTTTCCCTCACGAAAAAGAGGCATTATATATATAAAGTTATTCTAGCAAAATCCAAAATGACACGTTTCTCCCTGAATTATCAAAACTATCTCGCCATGTATGGAGTCACTCAATAGTACGGTTCTCAAAAACTTCAATATTAGATTTCATAGACATGCACGAGCTTTGATAGGCATCAATCATCTAAATCTTATGCTTTGATGCATTACTTAGCTTTGATAGGAATCATCATCCAAATCTTATACTTTGATGCATCACCAATTAATGAGTTATGTGTTGAACAATGCCTAGAAAAAAATAATTAGTAGACTGCCACACTCAAGATCGTCTCATGATTTCTAAAACATATCTCTTTCTTCTTCCTTTGTATCCCGACCTTCTCTCTTTCAACTCAATAAAACCTGTAACTCTATAATATTTTTTTTCTTCTGATAAGGGTATCTCTCTTCTTCTCTCATCAATCACAACCATCTCTCTTTCTTTGGGATCCTCTCTGCCTCCCCTTCTACATTCTCTCTCTGCAAATCCTGTGACATTCGCAAGTATTAGATTTTTCATATAACTCACTTATACGAAGCGCCGGTGTGCGATTTACTAATACTAAAAGACATATTAAGTGCTTTTATTTTTAAAAAAAGACTTATTAAGCTTTTTAACTGCTACAATTGGTTAATATAATTATTTTTTTGTTATTCTCAGAAATATGAAGTTGTCCTTTGTATAATTTTGTTTTGACGATGTTTAATTAGGTTGCTAGATAATTTGATGATGTTTATTGTTTCTTCTATTTTGTTTAGCACATGTTAAAGCACCTAGAAATCCATGATTCTAGGGCTCCCTCTTGTGTGTCAAGTTTCCTTTTGCGTGGCAAAAATCTTCATTTCAAAAGGCCTGATTTGATTCGAAATACCATGAATCGTATCATTCTTTTTCTCTTGTCTTGGCCTTGTGGGTTCATGTCATTTTGATTCGATTCATACTCTTCTGAATCGTATCATACCTGAATCGATTCACAAACTGTTGAATAGTATCAAGTTTTCTCTCTGGTCTTGTGTTTTGCCTTGTTGAATCGTATCATTGTTCTTTGATTCGTATCAATCTTCATCTAAACTACTTTGATTGGATTCACATATTGTCTGAATCGTACCAACCTTCATAGCTTCAGATCTATTCATTTACACATGTCTGAATCGAATCACACATTACCTGAATCAAATCACAACGTTGTTTTTATCTAAAATATTGCACTTTCCATTCATTCTCATATATAGCTATACCCACACCTCTCCCAAACCACTGAATCAATTGCAACTATCATTTTAGAGTCTTCAAACTTCTCTCTTCACTTGTTCTTCAGATTAAACACTCTTTTCTAAGAATTGTTGTGGATTTTGAGTCATAGATTGCTAGGGTGCCATTGGGATTGTAGATTGGATTCTTTCAAGGAACTTGATTGGGAATCAAGGATCCAAAGGTAAAAGAGTGATTTCTTTCCACCTCTAAGGTGAATTGTGGGGGTATTTCTAATCTTCTCAAGTACAAGGGGATCCAAGCTCCAGACATAACAAAGAAGAGTTCGAGGTGAAGAACTTCAAGGATTGCAAGGGAGTTTGAGTTCCAATTTTAAGAGTTACTTGAAGATTGGTGGTGTTATGGCTGCTTGGGATTAAAGATTAGGGATATCGAGGGAATTATTTGTAATCATAACAATTTGTAAACATTTTCCAACAATAGTGGAAGTCCTTGATAGAGACGTACTCTATCAAAAAGAGTAGACATGCCCCAAAACGAGGACGAAAGAGGAAACTATTATAAAAATGCAAGTGTTCGTCTCTTCCCTATCCTTTTACATTTTTGCTTTATTAATTGTATATGAATTTTAATGTTTGTAGCTATTTAATTTGATTGTGATTAGTTTTCATACTTAACCTAATCTTAAATCATTGAATTAAGATATTTTTTGAAATTCAGTTTTATTACAATCAAACTTCAATTAAGTTTCAAATCATTAATTCATATATTTTGTGTTCCTTAGTGTTAGTTTGGTTTATTGCAATTAGGTTTGGTTTGAGCTTGTATAATTTTGTGAATTGTATACTTGATTATTGATATTTGATGTGCTTAATAAGATTCACCATTTGAACCTATCAATTAAATATTGAATCTTAAGTATTTTAATCATTATCTTAATTTTTGTTGTCGTTGTTTGCACGAATTCGAAAAGTCACATGTTTTTTATTCACGCTTTCACAAACTCTTTTGAAATTTGAAAAACGTTATCCACCACCTTCTAATACACTTTCTTAATCACAATATAGACCAACAAAATATATGTTAGCATGCTACTGCAAGTAGAATTTAAAAGGTTCTTTGATCGACATTTTTTGGAGTGTATTAGGGACAAATCAACATCCAATCCAATAGAGATAATACACTTAGACACGCATTAGTTGATCCGGTAGTTTAAAATCAAATACATTAAGTGTTTGTTAAATGGTCTTGTTAACTAATGTCTTTGAAGCATTAGTTAAGGAAAAAAAAATTATACATTGAAGACATTATCTTTTACATTTTTTAAACTTTAATTACATAAGTTCTAAGATACTCATACTATATATAGCTTTCTTAATTAGTTTATCAGGGGCATTAGTTAACATTTTTCTTATATAAAATGATTTCCAGAGAAAAATTTAATGTTAAAATTAATCCTCAATTTAAAAGTTTCTATTTTTATCATGAAGTATAATCCATTCCTCTATGTAAAATCAATTATGCTCGAAAACATGACAAAATTCATTTTGCACATGGAATCCATTTTGATACATATAAAATATACAAATCACATTTATAATAGATCTATACTACTCCCAACAATATTTAGACTATACTTCTTCCCTTTCAAATTATAAGTTCTTTTAGAAAAAAAAACTGTTACAAACTATAAGTCTTTTTACAATTTTAAAAAAGCTTTTCTATTATATCCTTAATTATTTAAGGCTTTTTTTTTTCAACTCTTTAATTTATCATTCACATACTATTTATTCAGAATAATTTTATAAAACAATTCATAAATTATTATTTTTCATACAAAACTAATCATATTTTTTAATACAAATAAAATGATTAAAACAACTTATAATTTATTAAAAAAAAATACTATTAGATCATTTTTTACCATCAAATTTACAAAACTAATTACAAGTTTTAATAGAGATAAAATTATTAAAACGACTTATAACTTGATACGAATAGGATATTATTCCATCCGTTTTATGATGAGTGTCATTTTTGTCAAAAAAATTTGTTTCAAAATGAATGTCACTTTACATTTCGAATACAACTTAAATTTTTTCTCCGAATTTTACCCTCAATAAATACTCCAACTTTTCTCTCGCACAATTTTCAATTCAATTTAAGTTTGTCTTTTTCATGAGCAGTTTAGTAAAAATATTATGTTTAATGATTATTTCATTTTATTTTTTAATTTGTGTGCAATCGACTAAAGCGACATTTATTTTAAAACGAATGGAGTAATTATTAAATCATCTATTGCCATCAATTTTAAAAGAATCAAACATCAAAATCAGCAACACAAAGGCACAGTTATGACATCCATTTAGGACACCCTATAGACAGAGAAGCAGAAAAAAACAATAAAAATGCTTAGACCCACAAACAATATCATCACGTGGGTGAAATTATAGAAAAGAAAAGGTCCCAACTAAACCAAACCTAAGTTTCTCAACAAGCTAGCGGTGGTGTCTCAATATTATTTGCACGCGTAACTCGTTTCTTTGTATAATTCTCTCTCTCAACTATGTCTTTTACGTGTCCATATGTCAACTCTCAACTCTCCACTAAAATCTAAAAATTCTTTACAATAATATATACTATTTTTCCATTGGACTCTCTAAGAATAAATCAATACCACTACACTCAATATTATACTTATTTTAATTTGCCCATTGTATTGTTCAATAAAGTAATAATAGTGAACCAAACCCATTATATATATCACATGCCATTCCCTCCCTTCCACATCTACATCCACATAGTTCTACCTCCTCTCAAAATCATATTCCCAAACTGCAAAGAAAACATAAAACAAATTGAAATGAGTTTTTATTTTTATCAAGATTCTCTTTCTCTTCAGTCTACCATGTCTACAACTTTCACTTTCTTGTTCTTCTCTTTCACCTTATTGTTTTCTTTCTTCTCTCTTCTTCTCTTCATCTCAAGAATTAAGCCATGGTGTAATTGCAACACTTGCAAAACTTTCTTAACCATGAGTTGGTCTAATAAATTCGTAAACTTAGTGGATTATTACACACATCTTCTTCAAGAATCACCAACAGGAACAATCCATGTTCATGTCTTAGGTAACACAATAACCTCAAACCCAGAAAACGTGGAGTATATACTCAAAACAAATTTCAACAACTACCCAAAAGGTAAACAATTTTCTACAATCCTTGGTGATCTTCTTGGCCGTGGTATCTTCAACGTTGACGGCCATTCGTGGAAGTTTCAACGCAAAATGGCGTCTCTTGAGCTCGGTAGCGTAGTGATTCGTTCCTATGCTATGGAGCTTGTCATCGAAGAAATCAAAACAAGATTGCTTCCTCTTATAGCTTCTCTTGCAAAGAAAAAAACCGCGAGTGCTCACACAAAGTCCAAAGACAATACCTCAGAAGATTCAAGAACTGATAACGAGGATGTTCTTTTGGACATGCAAGATATTCTAAGAAGATTCTCGTTCGACAACATTTGTAAATTCTCGTTTGGTTTAGACCCATGTTGTCTTGTTCCATCACTTCCAGTTTCAAATCTTGCAAATGCTTTTGATCTCTCTTCAACACTTTCAGCTCAACGAGCATTAACCGCATCACCGTTAATATGGAAGATGAAACGTTTCTTCAACATTGGATCAGAGAAGAAGTTGAAAGAAGCGATTAAAATAGTAAATGATTTGGCAAATGAGATGATAAAACAACGACGAGAAATTGAAAATGGAGTTGACTCACGAAAAGATCTTTTATCTCGTTTTATGGGTGCTTTGAATTCAAATGACGACGAATATTTAAGAGATATTGTTGTTAGTTTTCTTTTAGCGGGTCGTGATACCGTTGCTTCTGCGTTAACGGGTTTTTTTATATTATTGTCGAAGAACCCGAAAGTGGAGGAAAAAATCCGGGTTGAGTTAGACCGAGTAATGAACCCGGTTCAAGAGTGTGCTACTTTTAAACAAACACGTGAAATGCATTATCTTAATGGAGCCATTCATGAGAGTATGAGGCTTTTTCCACCGGTTCAGTTTGATTCAAAGTTTGCCCTTGAAGATGATGTGTTACCTGATGGAACTTTTATAAAAAAGGGGAGTCGGGTCACTTATCACCCGTATGCTATGGGTCGGATGGAGAACATTTGGGGA
>Ga0099826_10003925_pt1 | contig 10279 bp, 6 predicted proteins | sample Mtrugardesep15_FD_76830 | JGI IMG/M metagenome (GOLD analysis project Ga0099826, IMG submission 76830) | Root nodule microbial communities of legume samples collected from California, USA - M. trunc garden sep15 | ecosystem: Host-associated > Plants > Roots > Nodule | place: USA: California...
TGACGGAAAACATAAAATTCCTCACAAATTCCTTGGTCGCAAAATTTAGTGACGGAATTAGAGAGGGATTTCATGTTTTCCCTCACTAAATTTCCCTCACTAATTTTTGGTTTTTTAGTAGTGAATGATGAAGTAAACTATTACATCGAACATATATATTACCTAGTTATTTTTATTTGACATTATATCCCAACCTTTTTCTATTAACAAAGAAAAATTCCATTTTTTTTTTAATATTGTTGCATATACTATTTCTATACTTTAATTAGAATATTATATCCGTCATTCAACCCTTATTACAACCGATAATATATATGTTATCAATCAAATAGTTTAAAAGGCATCAATCATCTTCATAAAGTAATTATTTCCTTCTTAGTTAAGTGAAACACGTTGGATTTTGCTATAATATAAATGCCAAATTGAAATACCTCATCTACTCTCCTCATTCTAATATATATTATCGTTAAAAAAGTTTCAGTAACTATGTATTTGGATTAAAATCTAAAAGCAACAATTGATCATGTTAATATTTTTTTCCATTAAAATTACATACTTAAATCATCCATGAATATATTATTCAAAAATCACGAGACCAATAAACTCACAAGAAGTGATTGATTAATTTATAGGAAGGTAAGATAACTATTTGATCATATGCATACCTCAGTCTCCAACAATGATCTCCTTAGTTCAAGATCATGTGTTGATAGAAGATGGAATCGTTGTTCATCATTTCCAACAACATGAATGGCAGCACTTGTTGAACCTAAAGTATCTTGGTTCTCTAATATTGAACTTATAGTTGATGAAGAATAAGGGACATCAATTGTTGAATATTCTTGTTGAAGTAGATTGATTCGGGGGACCCATTCAAGGACGTTCAACTGATTAGTATCAGCGCTAAAAGCACTCTCCTCATGATAATTGGGAAGACTTCCAAGGTAGAAGAATCCTCTTCTGACTTGAGGAACAAGTATAGTATTTTCTTGATAAATATTGTTTCTTTGGTTCTGAAAATATGAGATGTGTTTCGTTCCAATATGAGCATTATTGATCACATTTTTTGCAACATGATATCTAAAATATATGTAGTTAATTATTGAGAAATCATGCACATCTTGTTAAAAATTTTATGTTGGACCGTAAGAACTCTCATATATATGAGGTGAGCATCAAGTATATATGGAACATCATTTCTCCTCATTTCATATGAATTAGAGAGAAACATCATGATTCATTTCATATTGACTATTTGTCATACTGAAAATTCTTCAAAGCTTGTAGTACTCACCAAACTTGAGGTTGAAGAAGAGTGATTTGTTTGCTCCTCTTCATTTGAAATGGATGAGATAACTTCAATTTGATTGGTGTTGTAAGTTTGTCCATTTCTTCCTAACAACGTCAATGTATATAAATTTAAGTAGTGGAAGCATAATAGATGTGTGTGTGTGATGCGCTAAATCATCCAAACGTTAATGGAAAGAAATATTACATCAAGTACCCAAAAACATAAATAATATTTGATATATTTTTCTATTCAATGTCATGTATGTAATCACACCTTGGTTGTTCATTGTAGCTAAGTTTTCAATAGAATTCTTGATCCTGTATGAAATCAAAAGAGAAAATGATATTCAATATCATTATAATATTTAAAAATACTATCACTATTTCAACAATAAATTCTAAGAAGTAGAACACCTTATGCTCTTAAAAAGGTATTAGTTACTCTACTAATCAAAATAAAATGAAATATAATAATTGATTATTGAAATTCGATCAATAAACTAAAAAAAAAAAGTTATAATACCAAACTGATTTTTTGAGATTATAATTTTAAAAATTATTTGTATATATTGACTTCACAAACAACTAGGTTGTTTGATTTAAAATTGACGTTTTCTCAATCAAACAAAAGAAATTCGATTTCAACCTGTACTTTACCTTCTAATTAGATTACACCATAATAGTTGGGGAAAAAAATTAATATTTATCGAATAATTTCTTAACATTTGTGTATTTCATGTTTAATGCATTTTTATTTTTTTCAAACTTGCATAATTTTAATGTAAGTAGGGAATATATATTAAAATGTACATGTATTTAAAAATGAAAATGGATGAATAAAAAATAAAAGAAGATGTTTTTAGGCAAATAAGAGCATAATATTATCTTACGTTTAATTTTTACAAATGAAAACTACAAACCAGAATTCGTAGTACATTAAATAATAGAAAGTAAATCACAAAAATTAAGAGAATATTTTATTCTATTCAATGTAAACCGCACAAACTAATTGTCAAGAGTTTTTTTTAGACAAATCTGACATTGATACTTCCTTGCAAATCAAAATTCAAGGGTGTGAATCTAATACAAAAATGTTCTAATTTGATTGAGAAAAGTGAAAATAAGCTACAAATTACTCGAATTGTTAATGAAGTCGTTGATCCAAATCATAAAATCTCATTTTTAAAAAATCAACAAAATAAATTTAAAGTATAGAATAGACATCCATTATATATAAACTATGGACAGATAAAGAATAATAAACTTGCAAGATCTTTAAATATAAGATTTGGCATGCGTTGATAAATAACCTTAAAAATGGAGAGGGACATTAGTGCGAGTCTAAAAATATGATGACATGATGGAGAGAAGAAGATGAAATGAAAGAAGAAATTGAGACTAATGTGTAGCCGGTATATGAGAGTAAGACTAAAGTTATACATATGATTTTTAGTCACATTTTACTCCCCCTTTTATCTAATTTTTTTACGAAAAACTTTGACCAACTTTTCCAATATTTTACTTTATGGAGTCTAAAATAAATTTGTTTGATTTAAAATTGATGTGTTCTAAATCAAACTATGGAGAGATAAGGAAGAGTACACCTGCTAGATCGTTAAATATAAGATTTGGCAGACGTTGGACGACAAAAGCGATTGGCTTCTGCTTTGCTCACTCTATCTTTCTCTCTTTCCATACAAGTCTCAATGTGAGTAAAATATGTATCTCAAAAAATCTTAAATATTAAAAATTTAAGGCGAATGTAACATATGTATTGAAAGAAATGCTTTACTTTATAATTTTATTTTATTTTTACATATTTCCTAGTTTTTAGTGCATTCCTTTGACTTATCAAAAAGTATAAAAGACACACTTATATGTTTTCTATTTCATTCAAGTCTTGTTTTTCTAAAAGGTCATTCAAATATGTTTTTTCTAAAGGGTCATTCAAGTCTTTTGTCTTCAAGTATTTTATTTCTGTTTGACTAAATGTCTTTATATTTTCTAAACATAAATACCATTATAACTTTTTAAAACAACATATAAATGTTTGAAATAAGGGAAATGTTAACAAGTGTCTTGCCTTCAAGGCACTTGTTAAAAAGCTTAAAGAAGAAATTTTATCTTAGGATTGATGCATTCAACACTTTGAAACTTGAAAAAGTAATTTTTTGCATAAAATTTACAAATTATTTATATTTTTGAAATTTTAACCAGTGCCCTAAAGACACTTGTTAACAAGACCCTTGATATAATTATCTTCGAATGAAAATAATGTTTACTTTAAAAATCAAGTTAATACAATATCAAAATCATTATTTTTAATTAATAAAATATTAGGTAAAAACAGTTGTATAATACACACAATATTAGTTCTTATCATTTATATTATTAACGTTATTATATTCATTTAATTTTAAAAAAATTGAGAAAGGGGAAAATTATTGTTAATTAAAGTAAAATGCACCCTCTCTTTTTTGGTAAGATTTAGCTCAACTAGCAACGTAGATATTGCTATATTGTATACCTTCACTCTGGTTCGAATATAGAATCTTGCAATTGTGTGTGTTTTTCACGGGATGCTTACCACTTTGTTTAATAATATCTAAAAGAAAAAGTAACACACTTTCTCTTTAACAATTATTTTTGTTAATATATTTTTTTTAAATAAGACTTTCCCTTTATTTGAAAATGTCATTTAAAATACAACAAGAAAGTTTATTTAACTATTTGTTTTAGACCAAATTTATATTGATAATCTCTTTTCATTCTTTTTAATATTTTTGTTCAAAATAATAAAAAAATAAAGTAATTAGTGAAATTTTTATATTAAAAAAGATACGCCTGCTATTTATTTTTAATAGGTGTTATAAATACAGTCTCTTTGTAATTAAAAAAGCTCTTTGTAAGGATTCTTTTTCTATTATTATATTTTATGAAAGTGTTTTTTCCCTTTATTTGAAGGTGCACTTTAAAATTCTACGGTGTTTGATTTAAACATTATTCTTTTTCAAAATCGATCTTACTTTCATAAAAAAAAAATTAGTCAAAATAATAAAAACTAAAGTGATTAGTGAAGTGTTTTGGTAAAAAAAAAAAAAGGATTTATTGGGACGTTTTTTTTAACAAGATGATTTATTGGGATATATTATTCTTAGATATGATTATAAATATTATTTAAAAAATATGATTTATCGTAATACTTATCTAATGAATTTTTAAATATAGGGTTAATACCACTTTTAGTTTCTGTAATAAAATATTATATTATGTCCCTATCATTTGAGATTCTGTCACTTTTGGTCCCTCATTTTGATTTAAAGCATAAATTTTTAAAGTGAGATGGTGGTAGCGACGAGGATGGTGGTGGTGACTGATGAGGGAGGGTGTGGTGGTGATTGATTGATGAGGGAGATATCACCATGAAGGGGGAGAGACGGGAAAGAGGAACAAAGATATAATAGTACAAGGAGGGAGAAAGAAAGGGAGAACGAGGGTAGTGCATGGTGGTGTGATGATGACCGGTAGGGGTGGGAATAGGCCAGGTCAGGCTTTGATAGGCCTAAGCCTGACCTACGAAGTTTTTTGCAAGCCTGAGTCTGGCCTATGGCCTTTCATAGACATATTTTATTGGCCTGGTTTGGCCTATTTAAAAGTTTGCCCTGGCCTGGAAGCCTATTTACGGACATACTTCATATTAAAGTCATTAAATATTCAATTTTGTCTACTTTTTAATATGCCAAATTGGCCTTAAATCCTATTTCACCGTAAGACCTGTCTATTACTTAAAAGCCTATTTTACTATAAAGCCTCAAAGCCTATTTAAAAAGTTCATTATTTAAGTTTTTTTCTTGATCTTTATGTTTAATATAAATTATATTTTAATATAAATAAAAAAATAAATTTTAATAATATAAATAGATAGGTCGGCCTATCAGGCTTCGTAGGCTTTTTTGATAGCTTAAGCCTACCTATTTACTTAAATAAACTTATTCAAAAGTCTAAGCCTAGTATTTTTCATAAACAGACCAGACCAGACTTAAACAGGCCAGGTCGTAGGCCCATGTAGGCCGACCTGGCCTATTCCCAACCCTAATGATCGATGTGATGAACGATGGTGGACGGAGATGATGGTCGGTGGTGAAGAAAGAAAGAGGGAGAAGATGAAGATCGATGAGAGAGAAAGATGTGAGGAATGAGGGATTAAAATGTTTTTTGTTTTTTAATTTATGTTTTAGAATTTTAAATAATGGAAATAATTATAAATTCTAGGTGAGTTAAAAAATATTAAAATTACACAGTCAACATGACATGTGCCTAGATTCTGCTGACGACCAAAAGTTAAAGAATCTCAAATGATAGGGACATAATATATTTTTTTACAGGGACTAAAACCAAAATTCGTTTATATTACAGGGACCAAAAGCTCTATTAACCCTTAAAAATATATACATATATCATTTTTATACATTTTCAAAATTGTATGGATAAAGCTTAAAAAATTGGAACATGCATGTTCCTTGAAGATTACATATTTGACCATGTGTTCTAAATAGGCTTTGTTACATCCGTAAGATGTTAGAAACCAAAGAAGATTCAATGATAAAGTCATCCATTGGAAATGTTTAATTTCTAAAATCTTATCAGATGTTTTCCTTGCTGGTAATGCTACTTCTTTATGCTCTAACACTTCAATTTCTAATTTTGTCCTCCTTAATGTTTCCATTCATCCTCCAAAAGCTCCTATCATCAAAGAAGTCCTTTGGTTTTCACCAATGTGGTCTTGGGTGAAATGCAATATTGATGGAGCTGTCATTAACAATACAACTGTGTGTGGAGGGATTTTTAGAAATTATCATTCTGATCACCTTGGCAGTTTCTCGAATTTCATTGGCCAGGGAAATGCTCTCATTGCTGAGCTTACTGCAACTATGTTAGCAATTGAAATTGCTATGGAGAAAAACTAGAGTAATTTGTGGTTGGAGACGGACTCTCAGTTGGTGGTTTTGGCTTTTAAATCAATCTATATTGTGCCTTGGAAAGTAAGAAACCGTTGGTTAAACTGTTTAAATGCTTGTAGATCTATGAACTTTACTGTTACAAGGAAAGGTAATCACTATGTAGATAGATTAGCATCTATAGGTTTTAATTTTCAGACCTTTATTTGGTGGAATGATGTACACTCTGAAATTAAAGAATGTCCAATGACTCTGATGATGTATTGCTAATGGCTTCAACTAAATTGAAAAGTGACCAATCCAATTTGTGGTACCTAGACATAGGCTGGTCCAATCACATGATAGGGAACAAAGAGTGGTTCTTGAAGCTTGATAAAACCGTGAAGAAGATGATCAATCTTGTTGATAATAGTGGTTTATGTAACTCCTTGTATCTTTCTATAAGAAATTCATTGTATCAGAGATTTCTTTCCTCCAGACGTAAGTCATTGTTTGGTCAAACTAGATAACCAGTTATTGATATGTTTGTTTCTCTAATATCTTTATCTTTGTTCTTACTTTACTTGTGGATTTGCTTTGTTTTGTTACTAGGTTAGTTGTTGTTATTGTTGCATGAAACTACTTTAGATTTGATCGTTACCAAATCTTGCTCCATACATCTAAGTTTATTGATATAATTTGAGTAAATTCACATCACTCTCTCTATTCTCACACTCACGCACACATAGCATTCTAGGAAGAAAAACAAATGTCGAATACTATATTCTAAGAAAAGCATTATATCAAGGTTTTTCTATTTTTTTTTTTGTGGTGGTCGGGATTTGAACATCAAACCTTACATATTTTATGCATCAAACTTTACATATATTATGCATTGTTCCTACCAACTGAGTTAAGCTCATGTCTCTATAATTTCCCCATCTTTTCTAGCCAACTGGGGTTTCCCCCACTTTTAGTTACAGTTTTGTAATTGTGATCTCATACCTATGGCTATGCCCTCTCCCATAATTGGAAAACTAGAATACTTTGATCTCACTCCTACGTTGCCAAAATTCCACAATGCTTTGTATGAGTAAGTTTGATAATGGTGGATTCTTTTCTTTCCATCTTCCTATTCTTATAGGGAAAAAGAACTAAAACAAATTAATATGGTGTTCCATTAGGAATTGTTCATGATTCTTTTCACATGAAATTTCTAGTACAATTTTGCACTTGGTTTTCTCTTTTTTAATAGACACAAAAAATTCCTTGTTCCCAAACTGTTGAAGGAGCTGTTTCCTAGCTGGCATATAACACCGTCAAGGCCCAGGTGCTCCCGATGACTTTACACTTTCACACTTGAAATTTAAAAATTGTAAAGGAATCCATAATTAAAAGGAAAAAAAAAGTTATGTCAACCTAAACCAAGTGATTCATTTTTACTAACTTTTTACCCATTGACAAAATATTTGACAACAGAGTTAATGCAAAAAGAATAAGCTTTTCATATTTGACACGGAATTAACCAACAGAAGTTCATAAACCTCATTCTTCCTATCTTTGTGCCATCATTCAACATGTTGAATGATCATGTTCCCACTTTATCTTTGGGCAAACCATATTCATGTTCAACTTTGTGTTTACCCCATTCATACATTAGACTCTTAAAACTTCTCATCTCTTAGTATAAAGTATAAACATAAAACATTGTTATTTTAAGCATATTGTTAGTGTACCACGAGCGCTTAGATAACATGATGCACATCTCTTCTAGTTAAACTAATATCTCAACTTCATATGAGTTTGGACAGACAATCGTCCTAAAACAATGAGAGAGCATGCATCTTCCTTGAATTTTTTATGAAGAGTTTATCGTCCATTTAAGTCTCACAAGACACGATGAATTAGTGGAAACATAATTATCGATGGCTACTATCTTTAATAGGGTCTATGATCGACGTGTTTTTTCCGCAACAAAGCATAAGCTCAACTTTGATTACATGATGATCAAGTCTACTTCTAATCAATGTTTGAAGTAAATTAAGCATAAAACATATTAAAAAATCTGAATAAAACAATACTAACAATTAAGAGAAGGCAAAAACATGGTATTGTATTTGTTAAATCAGCCTCTATACAAAAGGGCCACGAGCATGGCCAGTTAAAACTCTTCAATCAACTAGTAAAGATCCCAAATAAAGAATCTGCTAATATCCTACCCAATTTACATTCTAAAGATTAGAATAAACGAATTTGAATAATCAAAATCAATCTAGAACCAAATTAATCACATTAATCCATCTTCTACTTCTAATTACTCTGCTTCACCTCTGCCAAAACAAAACTATAATTTCACCTAACACTAATCCAATTATCTGATTCCGACCAGCACATCTGCCCTTGATCGGTCACAAGCTGTCGGAGACGGTCCACTGCGGAGCAATGTTTAGAATCAAAATCCCATGGACTTAACTCCTCCGGTTCCGGTGAATTTGGAACAGAATCACTCACACTAGAAACCCAATCATTGAAATCAAAGTGATTTCTTGGTGATGATTCGTTAACATTCTTCACATCTTCAACAAAAGGATGATTCAAAAGCATCTCGGCCGTCCATCTCTTTTTTGGATCTTTCACAAAACACTTTTCAACAAAATCTTTTCCTTCTTTTGATAATTCTTCGGGTATCACCGGCGATTCATCTCCGGCACCAATTCGAAGCAATAACGACCACATATTTGAATCTTTCTCCAAATTCCATGCTGGTTTTCCAGTCACCATCTCCACCACTGCACACCCAAGTGCCCAAATGTCTGCCGGAGATTCATACTCGCAGTAGTTTACTGATTCCGGCGACATAAAAAGTGGAGTTCCCCTGCATTCAAAACTCTGTTCTTCTCCTGTTTTCTTTGCAAGACCAAAATCAGCAATTTTGATTTCACCATCATTGAATACCAAAATATTTTGTAGCTTTATATCACAATGAACAAATCCATTGCGATGAATGTGATCAAGTCCCTCGACGATTGACCTCGTGTAACGACGAATGTGGTGCTCCGGTATCTTCCCACCATTGAGTTTCACCTGATCGGAGAGAGTTCCCGCGGAGGCGTATTCAAGAAATAAATTGTAATACTCTTTACCATTCTCGAATGTGTAATCATCTCCAAAACAAGGAATAATTCTTTGACAAGAACCAAGTTGATGAAGAACATGTTTCTCGTTTATAAGTGAAGAAGAGGTTGAAACCTGGGATGTTTTGACGGCTGTCGGAGTTGAATATGAATTGGCTTTAGGTATAACTAAATTAACAGTTGCAAAGCTTCCTCTTCCAACTGTTTCTCCTCGTACCCAATCCATCTCAGAATTGTTGTTTTTGTTTCTATGATGATTTTGTTTTTTTGCTTTGTGGAGAAGAAAGAAAGAAAACTCAACTAAGTGTGGATGGCTTCCAAGAATCAAGAAACCCTTTCCTTTAAATATGGGAAAAAAATTTGCTAGTTGATATTTTGTGACGTATGAAATAAGTTGTAAAATAATATTTGATTTGATTTTAAAATAAAAAAGAAGGTTGAATTGTTTCCGTAAAAGAATATGAAATAAATTATTTAAAATAAAATTGGTGTGGATGAATAATTGAAGCACGTGATAGGCAAGGGTATTTTAGAGGGAAGGGGTGATTTAGTTTCCTATTTTGGCTGAACGTAGTTGATTTTTTGAAAGATCTTTGTGAAAGATTACACTGCTTGGACTTGGACAGTGACTTCTATATGTGAACGTGTGATATTTAAACATGAATATGGTAAATTTAAAGGGAGTTTCTACTGTACACCCAAATATTTGTATGTACCAATACTCCAAACTAAAATGGCCAATAGTTTTCTGACAGCATGGAACAAGTAAGTTTGACTGGATTATAGAATTAGCGACACTAAACTTATGAGTTTTGCACTTTGGGGCTTTTATTTTATGATGATATACTTAATTTTAATCTAATTTAGCAGAAAACAAATTTCAATCGAACTCAATTTTTCTTCTTCTCCTTCATCGCA
>Ga0099826_10003926_pt1 | contig 10279 bp, 3 predicted proteins | sample Mtrugardesep15_FD_76830 | JGI IMG/M metagenome (GOLD analysis project Ga0099826, IMG submission 76830) | Root nodule microbial communities of legume samples collected from California, USA - M. trunc garden sep15 | ecosystem: Host-associated > Plants > Roots > Nodule | place: USA: California...
TATGAATTCATGACTTTAGTGGCCGTCCAATCTTGATCGGATGATGCAGAAAAAACTGATTTAATTTTTATTATATTATTCCTACAATACTCAATTTAAATCTCGATCGATCGATCGATCTTGATTTGTCAACTGCATCAAATTGTGGTCTGGTAGAAACTTATCTCTTTAGTTGAACCCATTATAATTAACCATTTGATTTGGGTCAAACCTCTTGTTGAATATTACCTTGATTTTTTTTTACAAGAGAATATTATCTTGATTAAATTGCTATTAATTATTAATTTAATCTGTGGTTTACAATTAAACAATTAGTTGATTAAAACCACAAACTGATTATACAGGACCAACAATTATCGGGAACAAACTAGCTATCCAACTGTTTGGTTGAGAGAAGATGTTTTGATTGAATTATAAAATTCATTACTCCTATTTGGTTTGTTTGTTTTAAAGTGATAAAATGGTTGTAGGAATTTGATGACACTATTAGGTGTGTTTTTTTACTAATTTGATGTCAAAAACATGCCTATCTAAATCCAAACCAGTTGTCAAAAGACGGATTTTGAATATGAGACATCGTGGGTTTGAGTTTTGCTAGTATTTTTAGAGGGATGTAAATGTAAATACATTTATAATTGTTCTTTGAGCTCAAAGGGGTTACCTTTGAACGAGTGAAAAAATATGATATGCAAAATATCTCAGAATTTTTTTCATATTCTGCGTTGGGCATCCTTTATGATTTTATTTTTATTTGGTATCTTCGGAAGTTATGTTATGTGCCTAATTTTTAAGTAATAGAAATAATTTTTTTTAGCTTTCAACCCTCTTTTGTAAAAAAATAAATGTGATGTTTCTTTACCAAGAATGGATTGATTTAAGCTCGGAGTGACTTGGTTTTTAAGCAAGTGGTAAGTGTTCGATATTTGCCTCTTATGTGTAAAAAAAAATCGGTTAGAAGGGGTGAACTCACCGTATGTGCCCTTAAACGGCATGGAAATTTCGTTGAGTAACATGATAACCCAAAAAGAGATGTGATTTTTCTTTTATTTTGGATCAAATTAAAGTGACATCTTGAAGATAGTTGTTGGCAAAATTAAATATAGTTTATGCTTACTCCTTTTTCAAACTTTTGTATGGGTTGATCATGTCTTTAAATTTTAGTACATTTTATGCTACATCCTAAATAACATTTTCATATTTTTAGGTTTGTCTCTCAAGAGCCAAGAGATCACAGCTTTATTCCTAACAATAAGATTGGGTGTTAGCACCTATATGGAGGCTAACATTCACACTGTGTTGGATCTGATATATCTCTTGTCAACATTACTGGTTATTTGGTTGATAAGATTTAAGCTGAAGTCATCCTATATGAAGGAGTTTGATAACACGTGGCTATCCTTTTTGGTAAATATGACTACATTTATTATTATTTTTTGTTGTGTAACTCTACATCATAATTTAACAGTTTTCTAGTTTGCATTCAAAGAATATGTTACATGTTGCATCTAATCGAAACATTCAAATTAGTTTCATCTATGTGACTAAAAAATGCATGAATAAATATGGTAGAGTAGGAGGGGGTGAATTAATCAAGTCTTCCTTTAAAACATTTTGCAAAATAGCTTAGGAAACATAGGACTATTGATTGATATTCACAAGTGAAGATAAAAGTGAAAATAACATATTTTATTGCTTGTGTACAAGGTGGTGCCTTCTGCAATTTTAGCAATATTTATCCACCCATTTACAAGACATGTTTGGATAGCTAGGATTTTTTGGGCGTTCACCGTATATGTGGAAGCTATTTCAATACTTCCTCAACTTCGTTATATGCAAAATGCAAAGGTTTGGAGCCTCTCAACTTTGTTTTACTATAATTTTATGCCTTATAGAGTATATTATAATTCTAACATTTTATTTTTTCAGATGGTTGAAACATTTACAGGATATTATGTATTTGCTCTTGGTGTGTCAAGATTTGTATCATTGGCTTATTGGATTATTCATGTGAGATTTGTTAATTTTTTTTTTCTTCTTAAATCTCATATACCTGAATAGTTATAGAAACATAATTTTCTATAAGAAAATAATCATTGGCATTTTAAATATTAATGTGTAAAGCTTTCTAACCTTTTGTAGACCTATGAAACTGGAGGGAAATATCTATTTTTGATCGGCTATGGCTATTTATGGATGTTGGCAGTTCTTTTAACAGAGATGATTCAGTCTTTCATCTTGGCAGACTTTTGTTACTATTATATGAAGAGGTATACTATTTTGTTTTCTCTTATAAACATATATTTATTTCTGTATGCTCAAAAGTTATATATAGCTTCAATATTTTGAAAAGAAAATTATTATTTTATGAAAATATATAAAGTATTCGAAGTTGAAGAGATGGTAATAGAGAAAGTGAAGGTGGGCGAGAGGAAATGATGAAAGAAAATGTTATAGAGGAAATCAGAAAGTGGGTTCTATATTTATTTAGGGCGAATGCAGTAATATATAAAAGAATGAGCGTTGAAGTTTTTTCTATTTAAAGGCAAATCAGTGTTGAAGTGTGTTGCGAGAAAAATGAAATTCTCCATCGGAATGTTGGATGGACGGGAGCTTTCTTAATTTTGGTGGGCCGATTGCTTTACTTCGAGATCGAGAGTTAATGTCTAATAGTAAGTTCGTTTGGCCGGTTATGGCGTCTTCTCCGGTTGATTGAGGGTGAGGGGTACCTTACTAATTTGTTTATAGAGTTTGGTCGACCGATCGCTTTTAATTCGAGATCGAGAGTCAGTTCTTTAATTCAAGTTTGCTTTGGGATAATTATGGTGTTTTTCTTTGACGGACCGGGGGTAGAGAGGTGGTGGAAGTCGGTTAAGCGTTGGAATAAGACATTTTCGGGTGTGGCTCAGCTATGGTGATGAGTGAATGATGTTTGATTTAAATGGTGTTTTTTTTGGGGTGAGTAGTGGGCGGGTTAATGGATTCCATTTTCAATGGTTGTTCGCGATGGAACTTGATTTAGGTGGTGAAGTTGGTTTTGTTCTGTGAAGCCCCGATACTTCAAAATGGATGACGTATCGTATCCCCTGCGTATCCTGCACCGATACTTGCCTGATACTTCCCGATACGTATCAGGAGAGTATCCGAAGATTAAATTTTTATTTTTAAAAAAAATAATTATCTGATACTTCCCGATACGTATCAAGAGAGTATCCGATAATTATCCTACACCGATACTTGCCCCAATACTTCCCAATTAATGTTAACTAAAATAACTTACTCTTGAGTATAGTGCTTCTTTTTTGGATCATATTGTATAACACTAACAATGTTCCTTTTGATATATAGTATAACACTTACTGTGCTCTTTTTGGGATATATTGTGTATGTAATTGATTAATCATCACTCTCTTAATCGTTAATATTATTTATATTTATGTTGATGTGCTACGAGACTATGACTAGTTTCTTTTGTTTGTTAATATATTTACATATTAAAAAATGATTATAATTATATTGTACATTTAATTATATAATTTTTTTTATTAACGTATCACAGCCGTACCGTATCTTAATATTTGTAATGTTCCCGTATCGGCGTATCGATGCGGTATCGTATCCGTATCATATCTTGTATCCGGGCTTCATAGGTTTTGTTGGTTGTTGTTCTCATGGGTGTTGAAGGTAGGTGTTTTTTAGGTAATGGGTGTATTGGTGTCTTTTATGGTGTGTTTTTTTGCATTCGGTCTATATATGATGCCTTTGTTATGTAGTTTATAATTTATCAATCTTTGTTCGTCTTAAGCAAGTATCAGGTTTTTAATAAATTTTGTCCTTTAAAAAAAAAACTTTGTGTTATTAATCATTTTCTTTGTTTTGTTTTCTGCAGCTTCATGCAAGGGCAGCTTTTGAAGAAGATGCCTGTTTAATTATCTTAGTTGGGTTAATACAATGTTCTGAAAGAAGAGTTTGGAACTGCAACTTCGTTTGAGACTTGTTATGATGTATAAACTTTTTCTGTTTTGTTCATTTCATCCATATTTATTCTCTGCAACAACCGTATTTTGTAAAAGTGATTCATGAGCATACTATAGATACATTTCAAATTGGAATTTTAAAAGTGATACCCCTTGCATTTATCCTTCATCTCTTATCCTTTACGAGTTTATAATGGTTATCCCTAATTCCTCTGTGAAACTAAAAAACTTTAAACTCACATAAATTTCAAATAATTTTCAACGAAAATTTCCAAAAACTATATTGGGATCTATAAATGTAACGTCCATATTAAACTGCATAGATGATTTAGTTGGGTGTTAAACATAAAGTATTGAATACATTAAAATTACACATGAAATTTCAGTTGAATAAATTATATCATCGCACAGTTTCATACATCCGATGAAAAATACTAACCGACGAGTACAAAAAATATGCTAAAATTGGAGCTTAAGCTGCTGAAGTAACCCATAAGTGTCATGGTTACATCGTTAAACTCTCCTCATTCATTTTCATCTCACTTTGGTCTTTGGGGAAATGGATTTTTGGTGTGAGTCCATGTGAATATTCAATTATTTCTCTTCTCTTATGGAATCAATCACAAAACATCTCAATTTACAAAAGAACTCTAGGTTTTGAGCAAATTTTGTAGTATAGCTGAAGTCAATCGCTTGGTGGTGACATTGTTGTTGCAAATCTGGTTTAACACCGATCAAAGTTAAATTATTAGTTTTAATCCATTAACAAGTTTTTAATAAGTTAGTCGATTAAGTTGTAATATGATAACTCAAATATTTAATCAATTATATGTTGTTCTCCGGTTAACTTTATTATTACTAGCGAAAAACGGGCATTTCGTGCCCGTATTTCCGCTCTTTTTATCGCGGTAACGTTTAAAAATTATGAACGATATTTTTTTATGAAATTTTAATTTTGATTAAAAATAAAAATAAAAATGTTTGTTGCCTTTTTTAATGACATAACAACAATCTTTATTATAGAAAAAGTTGTTTAAGGGTATAATTGGGATAATGAAAAAGTAAATATAAAATATATGTTTTGAAAAGAAAATTTCAACCCAAAAGTGTGTTAAAAGAGGTAGTTTCTTTTATATATTGTATAGATATAGATATTTAGCCTTTTTTCTACCAAAAAAATAAATTATATTTAGACTTTTTAGGGAAAAAAAACCTAACGTCTCTCTAATTTTTACCAAAGTCATATTTTAGGTTAAAAATTGAGCTTATAAAAAATCTTTAAAATGAACATTTCTGAAAATCATTGAATGTATTCAATGCAATCTTAATTATTATTATTTTTTTCACAAATCTTAATTATTTTCTTGTGAGTCAAACTAATTTTATTATTTAATCAACTATTTAACGAACGGTTAGCTTTTTTTTTTTATTTTTTTAAAGGATTAGCTTTGTTATTATATTTATCCTTTCAAGGAACAAAATTACCAAAGTCGTTTTGTCAATTTTTTTTATTTTACCAAAGTCGTATTTTATGTTAAAAAATGTGCTTACAAAAAAATATTTAAATTGAATCATATCTGAAAATGTTTGAATGTATTCATTGTAATCTTAATTATTTTCTTGTGAGTCAAACTAATTTTATTATTCAATCAACTATTCAATAAAAAAATTCAATAGGATAATAGTATTTAAATTTATTATGTATTTTCCTTCAAAAGAAAAAATTATTATGTATTTGGATAAGTAAATACTTTAAATTACCTTTTTTGACAAATATAATTTGAATTATTTAAATAATCATCGAACAATTTTAAAACTTTGACTAAAAGGTTTAATTTTGTTTACATAATTTTCAGCTGGTTATTAATTTTTTTAACGAAAATCATGGTAATATTTTAGTTTATATTCCATTAATAGAAAATAATTATTTTGTCTTTTATTAAATTTTTAGTCAAAAACCTCTTTTGTTGAATTTTAGATTCATTCTATCTCAAATATTTTCTTATTTTGAAAGTCAGATGGTAAAAGGTTATAAAGATATTTAATGCGTTAGACCGTATATTCAAACCCTTAATATCTAGTGTCATTATCTTTAGTGTGTGAATTGTACGCTAAGTTTTTTGAACAAAAAAATTAATGTATTTTTGACAAAAAAAGATGAAGATGTATATTTTGAAAAAAATTAAGTTTTTATGTTCTTTATATATATATATATATATATATATATATGTTTTTTTTATAAAAATTTAAGATATTATTATGAGACATGGAAACTATCATTTAACAAAAAAATTGATATAATATACTAAAAGAATTAATAAAGGAAGTAATTCAAAGTATATCAAAGAGAATCTTTTCCTCTTTCTTTTTCTTCTAGAAAGACAATATTATTATTTTTCTGCCAAAACATTTCCCGCATAAAGAATGTACCTTTTTGAAATGGTTTTATAGTTAATGTGGTCTCAAGAAATAAAATAACTTTCCTGCCACCGTATCAATTTCCAATCTCTACAATTACTCAATCCATCTACACCACTCCAAAATATTGTGTGAGCACAAATAAAAATTCAAGAGAAAAAAAAAATACCCCTATTTTGGTTGCTGAATTTTATTTTTTTGTTCACAAAATGGGAACAAAGAGGGGTTTTCCAGTAAATTTTTTGACTGGATGGTTGAGTAAGAGATCAATGAAAGTGAAGATCTTGTTGGGAATATTGCTTGCTTTGTGTGCTGTAGTGGTTCTAAAGCATACTATCACAGACCCTCATTTTTTCTACATAGCCTCTGGATCGATCCATATTATTGGCCTTATAGTCCTCGTAATCAAGCTCTTCGTTTACAAGACTTGCTCTGGTACGTTTATTATTTTCCCATTCATCAATTGCACATTGTCCTAATTTTTTTTCTTTGTTATTGTTTTCCCATCAACAATTGCACGTTGTCCTATATTCTTTTCTTTGAGAAAAGTGGTGGCTAGATTAATCATTGTTCGAGCAAAACTAAATAAAATTTAGCCAAGAATTGTAATCGGATATTAATTTATCTCTTTAGATAGGACACATTAACCATTTGCGCATAAATCTTGTGGTTGTACTTTTTTTTTTTTTGAAGAAAGCTTGCGGTTGTACATTGTTTTGATTAAATTGCTATTGTTAATTATTGGCAAAAAAGTATGGTATTAGATAAGAAAAATGTATGTTGAAGATAGGGTGGCAAAACGGGCCCGTTCGTCGGGCCAACCCGTTTAACCTGCCATTTTGGACGGGCAAGGGTGAGATTTTGAGCCTATCTCTCTAGTTGGTCCGCCCTTGTTAAGCCCGCTGAAATAGCGGGTCATAGCGGGGTGAGGTGGGCTGGTCCGCGGGCTTATAAAAGTTTCTTTTTTTTAGTATTAGTGACCGAATTTTTAATTTACACACCCCATAAACAATTGGGCCAAATGATACCAACGTAACCTCAAATTGTCCCACTCTTTCTGATAGTGATAAGTGAGAACTGATTCACCACAAGTCCACTACCTCTAGAAAAAAAACTGATTCACCACTGCATTATATTGAGACTTATTTCATGTTGTTGGATTTATTTTGTAATTTGTTTTATTCTGGATGTATGGTGGATTTATTTTGAGATTTGATTAATGTTAAGAGTCTTTATATTGAATTTATTGTTTTTATAATAGCAACGTATTTGTTAATAACAATCGACAAAAAAATATTTTTAAAAATAGACGGGCTAGCCCGTCAACCCACTAGTCCGCCTTTAGACAGGGCGGGTTGTGAGTTTGAGCCCACCCCCTCAAATTGGCCTGCCCCGCCCCACCCCGTTTTTGGCGGGCTAATAGCGGGTTGGGCCTAAACGGGACGGGCTGACCCGTATTGCCATCCCTAGTTGGAGAGCGCCAGGGAGCTGCAGCCAAGGATCCGTATCAATCCACTCGTTTGAAAAAACATAACCAATAATAGTTATACATTTTCTTTTAGCCAACTAATTGCGTTGAAGTAGTTCATGAACTCAACCAAGAACGAATTGTTTTGGAGAATTTGAATTCGATTCATGTATGAAACAATTATTGATCAAGCTTTACTTACTTCTTGGCCAAACTCCGTATTACCATAGTTCATTTCTCCATAAAACCGGAGAGTTAATAAAAAAAAAACATACATTTCTCACTTAAACCCCAAAACCATTATAATGTATGTATTTGTTCCACCACCTCCAAAGTGTATGCCACACCTCCCTTGAAAATAATGTTGATCCTCATTGCTCGGTTACTCAACGTGGGTGTCAATCAAATGAGAAAGATGTTTTCCCTTTATCACGATTTTTGTTTTACAAATATTTCTGAAGTGAAGGAAACGTTGTAATCCCAAGACATTTTTGGTAGCCTACCCCTCAATTAATCTAGTCAAAAAAATGGATCTAAATTGTATTTAAATTGTATTTTTATTAACATGCATAAGAAAAAAAGAAGGTCGAAATATTGAATCATGTAATGTTTTGTCAATAGTTCATTTTTTCTTCTAAAATTCAGGTGTTTTCTTCGCTACTTCTCCTAGATATGATTTCAACTTGAGGCGTTATCATTGATCTTGTTGGTGCCTCTTGTGCCTTGTATGGGGTCTCTTCCGAGTCAACTAATCACCTTTTTTGTTTTGTGCGGGGGTGGCCGCTACGGTTTGGTATATGCTTCTTAGATGGTTATAGTGGGAGTGGATTTTGCTAGAGTTTTGGTTGGTCTTTTTAAGTTGTTCTCGGGGTTAGCGGGGAAAGAAAAGATTAGTCGTGGTTTTTTGTTGGTCTGACGTACTGTAGTGTGGTATGTATATGGACAACTCGCAATGATCTTGTGTTTTCTGATAAGGTATTAAATGTGGAGGAGTTGTTTCACGAGAGTAGGTTCTCTTTGTCGTATTGGTTATTTGGGAAACACCCTAGTGCTCCTTGTTCTTACTATGAGTTGGTGGTGGAGCCAATTCTCTACTGTAGTCGCTAGTCTCGTTGCATAGGGGGCTTGTTTGGGTTTCTTTTAAGTGGGGTTTTTTGAGTCTGCTTCCTTATTACTTGTGTCTCTTCTCCCCGTTAGAGTAGGCTTGGTCCATCTTCTAGCGTCATTGTACTTTCAATTCCTTTCATAAAAAATCTTGAAGATTGCATAAATTAAATAATAATTTTTCTATGTTTTTGACAAAAAATAAAAAAATTTCTTTATATTTTGAGTTATATGTGTGTATCGATTATATTGTTAGTACTGCTTGGTTTTTCTGATTAAAAGAATTGACTTAGTATTTTGTTAGAAATGGATAATAATATGTCTTATTTATTTCACATACTAAAAAAAATCTATTGTTATTCGAAATATTCCAAACATTTTTATCGATTAATGTGTTTTAACTTTTTGCTTCATATTATGCTAACATAAAGAACAATTTTATATTTTTAGGTTTATCTCTCAAGTTTCAAGAGCTTAATGCATTATTTCTAGCAACAAGATTAGGTTGTAGCGTCGTCATGGAGTTTGACTACCGCACTGTGATAGATCTGTTATATTTCTTGTTAACATTAATGATTATATGGTTGATGAGGTTCAAGTTGAAATCGTCCTATATCAAGGAGTTTGACACCATGTGGTTATCCTTTTTGGTAAATATTGTTACATGTTCTCTTGGTGTTAAAGTTTCATATTAATGGTTTTCATATTTAACGTCATGCATGCATGCATGTTCATAAGCAAAAGTAAAAAATAACGTATTTTATTGATTGTGTACTAGGTGGTGCCTTCTGCAATTTTGGCAGTACTAATCAATCCAGCTACAACTCATATGTGGATTGTTCGAGTCCTTTTTGCATTCACTATGTATTTGGAAACTGTTTCAGTACTTCCTCAAATTCGTTATATGCAAAATGCAAAGGTTTATAATCTTCAGACTTTGTTCTACTATAGTGTTATTTATTCACTGATGTAATTCTGACATATTTTCAATTTTTCAGATGGTTGAAACATTCACAGGATATTATGTATTTGCTCTTGGTGTTTCAAGATTTTTTTCACTGGCTTATTGGATTATTCATGTGAGATTCTTTAATATTTTTTTATGTCTTCTTAAATCTCATATACCTCTATAGTTATAGAAACAAAATTGCCATAACAAAATAGTCATTGGAATTTCAAATTAAATGCAAAACATTAATTTTTTGTAAAAATTACTCCCTCCGTCCCTTAATATAACCCCCTATTGCTTTTTTCACATTTCTTAAGAAATGTTGTTGGTGTAGTTAATGTGTCTGTTTTATAGTACAATTTTACA
>Ga0099826_10003927_pt1 | contig 10278 bp, 6 predicted proteins | sample Mtrugardesep15_FD_76830 | JGI IMG/M metagenome (GOLD analysis project Ga0099826, IMG submission 76830) | Root nodule microbial communities of legume samples collected from California, USA - M. trunc garden sep15 | ecosystem: Host-associated > Plants > Roots > Nodule | place: USA: California...
ATATATATATATATATATATATATATATATATATATATATATAATGAACTAAAATGGGAATTTGTGGCAAAAAAAAAAGTCTAACAAATGTGTTTTACCCAAAAAGTAAGATTTGTGGCAGAAAAAACAACCACAAATGCCACAACCGCAGGATTTTTGTGGTGTTTTAAACGGCCACAGAAGTCTAATTTCTAGCAAAAAAAGGCGTGAAGTTTAACAGGCACAAATGTTTTTGAATTCTTGCAGTGTTCTATGGCCTCTATCTTGCTTGGAAACAAGGATTACATATATATTGTTAGAATAATATACACTACTTTTATTTCTCATACAAAAATATATATACAATACTCCTTTTTAATTGCACAGTTCTAACTGATCGAATGCATGTTTCATGAAGAAGACATAGGGTGTAATTTGCTCTCTTTTTTATTGGAAGGGTCATTACCTACTAAGATGTAGTTGAGTTTGGTGGGGGGGAGAGTGTGGGACATGTAACCATGGAGCCATTTGGTTGTGGATTCTCCAACAAACAAATTCACGCTTGGAAAGGTAACAATGCTCACTCTATCCACCATTCAGCACTATAAAGCTTCTTAATTTTTTTTTTCTTTTTGAAAATTCCACAAACCAATGCAAAGGTAGACCAAAAGGAAAAGGGCAAACCATTCTTCCGTGTTTTCCTTCCTTTATTTTTATTTATTGATCATTCATAATATACTATACACCACCCACTTTTTTAGACTTTTATATCCCACCCAAAAACCTTATTTTTATGATGCCCACAATCACATTTTCTTTCCCTTCAAAGAAAATGATTGATTATAACTTGCAATACTCTTCGTATAAAAAAAAAGACCTATTTCATCATTAAATTTCTCTTTAACGCATAACTAGTAGCCCGTCGAAAGGGTAATTGAGTAATTATGTTAGGTTTTGATATACTTTATTGGTTCTCTTTTTAGCCCTCTCAGTTTAATTTTCAATAATAGATATGCTAAATGGAAAATAAGGAAATCATTATCGATTAAAATGATATTAATAACTATATTACGGTTATCATAAAGTAGATTTAAACTTTATCTTTTAAAATTATATGGTCAAACTCTTACCCCTAAATCGACATATCATAAAGAAATTCATTAATTTTTCTCATTTAGATCATATGGTCTTTTATATAACTCACTCTATCCACCATTAACCTTTTATACTTGTGAGTCTAATTCTCAATTCCAACTTAGTTACATTTATTATTTTGTTCAAAGAATTTAATGACGAAAGTCACATACAATAAGTACTATGAAGTACTAAGAAATTGTAAATTTGAATTTGAACTTGCACCCTAACTTGTCAAATGTCTCATGCAACCAAAGTTACATAGCGATTTAGTCACATTTTAAGATTCTCAATCCAATAAACTCAAGTGTGATAATTGAGTCAAAATCTCTTTTGAAATACACACATTTCCACGCCATTATACATTTACACATCCCGGTACCTTCTTATATTTAAAGTAGTAAATGACATTTCTCTTTCTTGATGCTTGAAATGCATCATATTGCGAAAAGTGCAAATGAACATATATAACATTTGTGCGTACATACCTAGATATGTCCCTTAAATAGTAAGAAAAGAGAGGTGCCTTGACAAGGTAATCTTAAAACTTCGATGTTAAGGGCATGCAATTACTTAACATCTCTTTCACCATGAGTGAGTCTAGTTAAGTGGTGGGAAATATTCATTTTTGAGAGGAATCATGTGCTTCTTGACGTATTGGAGTACAATGGTGGTTTTAATTATGCCAGCCCCAACTTCGTTACTTTGATAATTTAGCACACACTATACATCAAGCATAATCTTGGCATGACAACCTATAATAGTGATTCCAGACGTGTAACCGTAATGTGCAATTCTGAGCATTATGGACGCATGATTGAAGCACTACCCTATTTTACTTTATGTGTTTGTTAACTCTAATGAAATCATTTTTTTTAAAATAAATTAATTTTTCGGTGAAGTTAATCCTTATTTATTAATTTTGTTAAGTCTTAACCTAATTTTTTTTCAAGACTAAGTCCTTATTAAGTTTGTAACAACTAAACCCTAAAATTTTGGCTCTAAATAATGTTAATCATCAACCCTAAAATTTTGGCTCTAAATTTGCATCATTAAATGATAAGCCCTTATTCCTTAATTTTTTTTTCATTTCTATCATATTGTGTCATCGTTTGTATAAATATGTTGTTTCAGTACAATTATCCTTATTTATTAATTTTGTTAGGTCTGCAGCAACTAAACCTAATAATTTTCCTCTAAAATGCTACATTAGGTTAGCAACAATTTAACCTAACAAATTCCATCTAAAATATTGTTAAATGCATATTAAGTTAATTTTAATCATAATATTGTATACTTATTAAGTTTGTTTGTGATTTTTAGTTAGACCTGCGCGACGCGCGGATCAAAAGTCTAGTCAAAATAATTTCTCATTTGTAGGGTTTTTAGATTAATTATATTTTTTTATTTTAAAAATGTTACAAACGGATAAAATCTTCTAAAAGTAATTTTTTATTTAAAAATGTGATTTTTCACAACAAAAAAAATGTGATTTTTCACAACAAAAAAGAATTGTAGCAAACAACATTTTTTCTCCCTAACCAATATTTTAAGGGCACTTTTTTAGCATTTTTCTTAAATTAAGATGGATTAACGATATTCGAAAAGCATGTTCATTTTATAATAAAATTTCAAAAAGAAAAAGTAATATCATTTTTATTACACGTGCGATAAACTACTTTATGCAATGCGGTGGATGAATATAATGTACTGTGCAACTCATATAATAAGGTTGTTATTAATTATAGCAATGTGTTTGAATAAGTAGTGGAGGAGAACACATTATGTTTCAGGTATTAATGACCAAGGACTTCAACGTGTGCCCATTTCTTTGCAATAATATGAGCATGCATTGTCAATTGACTTGATTCCATTAATAATTTCCTACGAAACCTGCTTCTACACTACTCTACCTTCTCTTTTTCTTAGGGTTTTTCAAAGCTTAAACATGAATGGCATCATTAACCTTACCGTCTATTTCTACAAAAGCGATAGTTTAGTTCCCCATTACACGCTTAAAGTTGCTGGGTTAACTTTTTTACTTTCACACAAAGTCAAAATTATCCACCTGAGACAGTGTTGTGATTATAGTATTAGCACACAAAAGTTACAATCAAAGAGTAAGTCCTAATACCAATAAAGTGTGGCACACGGATAAATGCTCTGGGTAGATAAATAAGAGGACATAATGTGTGTATTGAATTTTTGTTGTTGAAGATGTCAATTTCTTAGTGGGTTTTATTTATCTCACAGGATTGGTCTTCAAGAGTTTCACATGAAAATACATTGACTTACCTAAACAAAGGAAGCCCTAATACTGCCAGAGAGATTTCCGCGTGGGATTATTTTTCATAAGTGTTTTGTGCTAATATACGTACGTGTTCGTGTTCAATTCTAAACACTTCAATCATTAAAATAATATTGATGAGACATGTGTTTATCTTTTAATTAAGTAACTAAACATTTTGTTTTGTGATGCATATTTGATACTTTGTATCGTGTTCTTTTTAAAGTCTTAGTTTAAATCATATTGGTGTTAATTTATTGCGTTAGTCGATATAATATATTATTCTGACTTTAATTGAGGTCTTCGATAATAGATTGTAAAATTAGTCATCCGAATTAATCGATTCTTAAGCGGAATAACAAGTTGAAAAAAAAAATCAAAGTAAGGAAAATGAAAGATACAAAGCAAGGACTCACTAAAATTGTTTGCCACGTCACTCTTGCATTTTGTTTGGGGCAGCCTTCGAAAGATTTATTATTTAGGATTATTCAAAAAGAAAATACTTAAATTCTACCTTTGGTAGTTTCATCGTTAGGATTTAAAATTTATTTAATTTTCTCCATCAGCATGCATGCAAGATATTTTAGTTTGTTCAAAAAAAAAAAAGCATGCATGCAAGATCATAGCGAAATATATTTTCGAGGTGAGTGAGTTTTCTTCACACAATTATTTTTACGTTTATACCTATAAGGAAACTTTTTTTTTACTCTATGAGCTAGCAGGTGCGGTGCACCCTGCATAAATGCAGAAATGGTTTCTGTGAGTTGTACTTCAAAACCATTAGATGTACAAGGGTGAAAATCAGGTCGGAGCGAGCGAGCAAAGCTTCAGAGGCGTGTGTGCGATCAGATTGTAAGAGTGTGAAGGAAATCTGATGGTTGTGAAGTGTTTATGCACGGTACATAAGAAAATGACTTATGCATAATAACTTTGCCTTGAGCTAGCGTTAGTCCTATAGCATTGAAGTGTGGATGCATAAATCAAATAAAGCATGTAAATGCGGTAATTTGCTATACGATATAAAAAGATGGAGATTTATTATTGTGGAGAGAGCTTGGTACTCCATTTTTATGATATAAGTAACATGGGATACAACATTGGACCAAAAGTATATGGGTAAGTTTGATTGAAAAACTAAAAGTTATTCCTACATTTAAAATATGTTTGATGTTTCCTCTCAACTCTACCATTTTATTGTGGAGGTTCCACATAACTTATTTGATGTATAATCCATTTGGAAGAATACAATGTAGGCATAATTCCATTGTCAGTGTTTATTGTTTTAACTTTAGCATCATACTGATTTTTAATTAATTTGATAAAATCCATAAAATTTTAGCCCTAATACTGATCCTATTTTGGAAATTTTATGGAACCTTTAAACTCCACCTAGATAGATACATTTTACCAAGAGATTATTCACATTTGCAACCCTCTTGGAACATATCTTAGGAAAAAGGAAATATTTTCCTTTAATACGTCCAAGGTGTGAAACCCATTTTGAACCCTTTGATCATATATTTAAAGACTACATATACATAGGGCCAACATCCAAGAGGAGTCTTTCAGCATGTGGACGACTAACTTTTTAAAATTAGCAGACAAATAAAGCAATGAAGGTGGAGTTTTGATTATTTATGGCATATGGATAACCAAAAATAAAACGATTTTCAGCAAGGATAAATATACATGCGAGTCACACTATCAATTGTGCCAGGGTTTCATTCCTTTTCTTCAAACCTTAGTTGAAACATATCCAGAAATAAAAGAAAATGGAAACACATCCCCTAATGGAAACCTCCCCCAACGGTCACTCATTTCAAGCATTGATATATGTCGTTTGTAATGATCTTACTAAGACCCACCAACGATTATGTCCATAGTTTTATAAATATGTTCTTTCAACATAATTCAAGGTACACAATTTTCTATTTAAAACACGTCTTGTTATGAGATCAAGAACAAAGAGAAAAATTAATGTAACTGAATCTATTGAATGAATTGAATGAATTGATCAAGAACAATTTTCTTAGTCTTCCATAAAATCCGCGAGGATCTGAAAAAGAAACCTATGCTAGTAATTGAGTGCCTGATGTTAGGGCAACCTACCCAATCAACATCTGAAAACCCTTGAGGATGTAGAGAGGATGAGCTAGGAAAGAAGATGCCACATGCAGGATCTTGTTTGAGATAGACGAGGACTCTACAAGCATCCTTGAAATGAACTTGTGTGGGAGAAACAAGGAATTGATTAAGTTGTTGAACAATGAAAGTGATATATGGACGTGTTGTAGTGAGGTATAACAAGTGTCCAATAAGTCTTCTATGTGATGAAACATACGTAAAAGCTTGTCCAATTGTCCCGATGAAGTTTGATGGAAAGATCAAAAGAAGTATTAACGGGTTTACAATTCAAATGTTTACTATCAGTATTAAATGCTCGTAGATACCTTCCACTTCAACTTCAACCTTCACGGATCATGGTTTCATGACGTCCATAATTTTTTTATCATATCATATCACAAATATAATAGAAAAATGTTAATCAGTATCTTTAAAATACTGATTAAGAAAACAAATATAGTAGTATTGCATTGAAAGTTGTGCAATCAAATTCTCAAAAGTTTAAAACATGTCATTTTCAACTTAAAATTTCTTTATTTAACTTTCTTAACCAATACTAAAACATTGGTTAATATGACCCGGTATTATAATATGATTTTGTTGTGGTAACAATGTTTTAGCAAAGTTTTTTGTTGTTGTAAATTAATACCGTACGCATTCATATAAAATAATGTGATTATGGTTCTGTTATCAAAATACAATTAACAAAATAAGAAGAAAATCTTAGAAATCCCGACCACAAAATCTCTGGCACAGTAAGTAAACAGCAGACTTTCCAAAAAAGTCGCACACGCGGATTCAGCAAAACCTTTTTAATTAACAAAACACGCCGTCTTATGTACAATCTCTAGGTACAAACACAGTAATTGAAGGGTTGGTTGCATTACTATAGTTTAATTTGATTTCACATGGGGTTTGATTTTCTTTGTATATTTTAAATAAAGTCAATAGATAATAAAGATGATATAATCCACGTACATTATAGTACAATTTTGATAAATTATTATTATTCATATTAAATCTTTATTTTTTATGGGTCTTATTAACACGCGTTCGAAGAACATTGTTTAAGAAATCCATAAAAGAAAATTTTCTTGAAAATACATATCAAACACATATAAAAATTATAACTACATATTTTTTATTAATGTAGAAATTATTACTTTTGGATGCTTAAATAATGATCTAATAGCATCCACAATGGAGACACCCATTTTTGAGTACTTAAATGGGTCTCACACGTACAAATCACTCATTTATAATTTTTTAATAGTAGTATTTAATAAGTACTCAATCCCTCCAACCCATATTTTACACAAAGTTCGACTCATTAATCAACTATCAATACCTTTATGGTCTTGTTAACAAGTGCCCTTAAGACACTAGTTAAGGAATCTAAAATAGAAATCATTGGTAAGTTTTATGTAAAAAAAATTACTTTTTCAAGTTTCAAAGTTTTGAATGCATCAATCTCATGACAAAACTTCTTCTTTAAGCTTCTTAACAAGTGTCTTGAGGACACTTGTTAACATTTTCCTTAAAACTTTATATCACTACATTTCAATTTTTTAATATTAAAAGTGTGAACCCATTTAAAGTTGCGGGTCTTAAATAAGACCTCGGGTCTTATAAAACCCTGAAAAAGATTTTCTCCAATGGGGATACCTAATATGTATTGTTTAAGACCCTTCCATTAAAGATGATCTAAGAAGTTGCTACGAATAATAAATTTATAGCTTAAAACATTGGGTCATGCTAAGAAATTTTCAAACATTAAAGAATAAAAAAAATTGAATTTTTCTATTGAAAATAACATTTTTTTTTAGATTTTTGAAACATTTATAGAGCATTTGTTAGCATATTTCTTAAACTTTTTCTCTAGATTGAAGACTTCTAAGAAATTTTTACGAAAACGTTGTAAAACACAAGATTATAAATAGTTTCAATAAATATATTTGTTATAGTTATATCATATGAAAAGCTTTTTTCTAAGGTTTCAGATGAAAGGTCTTAAGTGGATGATGAAATTCGATTTTGATAAAAAAAAAAATAGCCGATGACTCAATGAGTTATAGTTGATAGTGAAAGTTAGCCAATAGTTGAGAAGAGATAAGTCAACGAAAAGAATTTGTAGAGTTTGATAAAATTAAAAGAAAACTAGCTAGTTGATAAATATGAAATGACATAATAAAATACTTTAATTAATATTAAAAATTTCAATCAAGATAACCCTTAGGATAAAATTGAGAAAAAAACACTATAAGCTCAAAAATTTAGTTAATCAAAAAACATTATAAACTAGTAAAAAATGTTAAAAGCTTGTGAAAAAAGTTGTTATCAAGTATATCATTTTTTTGGTCGAAAGTATATCTATGTTGATCATATGAAGTTTATTTTGAAGAAGGTTGATCATATGAACTTAGAAGTTTAATAGTTTAAGCTTGAAAATTTATCTTCCCAAATAGAGCTAAAATCATTGTGCCAAATAATAGAGTATTTTTTTAAAAAACTTTTAAAAAGTTGACCATACAAAAAATACTCTTTTAAACTTTAACCATTTTATGCGAGACATATTTATAAAGTGTAAATTGATTCGTATTGATTTTATTGATTAATGAATGAATCTTAAAATAAATGTTGTAAAGTGAGTAATGTTTGAAGTTTTCTAGTTTGTTTGTTGTTATTTGAGGTGTTCTTAGAGAACTTTATTCTCCTTAGTCTTTGATCTTTCTCTGTATTTGACATCATCTTAACATAACTTGTGCTATTTGTTGCATTTTAATTTAATAAAAGCTTGTTTTCCCTCTTAAAGAAACATTTCTCTTATATTTAAGTCCATCGAATCAAATGCATGTACACCTACACTTTATTTATTTATATTAATACATGTTTTTTTTTCTTTCCTTTCCTATATAAAATCGTTTGACATTTGTATACAAGGATCGAGAAGAGAAGTCCATGAGTTTCTTCTGCTGCGGCAATAAATCCGATCGCAACGAGTCATAGCAAGAAAGGCACGCTTGTAAGATGTGATAAGCGTGGAAACTAAAAACTGAAAAAGTGTCCAAAAAAAGGATGTGAGAAGCATGTTATGGTTTCTTCTCTTGTACCAAGTTCATAGTTTCTGCTTATCTATCTATCTACTACCACCCAGTCTACTAATGAAAGATCTGTGCCAATGCCAAGCATGTTGTAGATTTTATTTGCGCATGCACTTGTGCACGCTTTGGCTCGTGCATCCACAAAACCAAAACCACCTTAATATTAATTTAATATTTGGTCAAACTCAAACTATAGTTAAATGACGCAACTAGGCTAAGGAGTTAGGATAACATGTGTTGTTTTTTTTTTCTTCATACAAAACGCAACGTAAACGTGCCACGCGAAATGTTTCTGTCGTTTTGTACGGTAACTGACCATAGTGCGCGTGTAAGGTTTTGCCCAAAGCGATGGGAAGTCCAATTGGAATTTGACACGTGGTTATTTGTCCAACTACGAGAAGCGACTGTCACAGAGTTATAGCCGCCAGTGGCGTGCTTCTGCTGACTTCCTCCCTTTCTTTTTTTGATATATGACTTTTTTTAAATATACTACTTCAATTTTATACTCCCGTCCTTTATTATTTGACCTAGTTTAAAAATGTGTACTATTAATTGTAACATATTCTTTGGCTCTATTTTTCTACTAATATATAAAAACAAAATATAACATATAAGATGTTGTTAGATTCGTCTCCTATTAAATTTGAGTCCGGTTAAGTGAAAATAACTATATCCACCCAAACTACTAATTTGTCACCCCTATTAAATTTTATGTTTGGTATTTTCAGATTTTTCCAATTTCTTAGTTCTAAATTAATTTTAATATTTAAATATTTATTAGGTCTTTTTTATTTCAATTAATCCATTGAATTTTAAAAATAAGTTGGATGGGTTGAATCCATCCATATTTTTAAATGGATGGATTGAATTCAATCCATTAAAAAAAATTGTTTGGTGGAGTGGATCACTTTGCCACCATGAGGGATTTGAATCCTCTCATGTTGTCCATCATGCCTTGATCTCAGCCATTCATTAAATTATTTTCTCTCTTCTTTATTATTTTTCTTTCCTTCATGTATAAATCAACCGTTGATTTGAAAAAGGAGAGAGGGCTAAACCAAAAGGGTCGGAGAGGATGCACACCCCGACCCCTAGTACTAAGTACACATTTCAATGTTTTATTAAAAAAACAGAGTGCACATTGTGATGTTTAACCTCACATTGCAACAAGGAGAAATACATACACATTCCATTGAGTTAACACTGATGATAGGCTTGAGTTTGATGTAATTACATCTATTTTAGTAAAAAAAAAAGATGCTAACGAATGTCTTTAGAATACTCTTTAAAAACATTAAAAAATAAATTTTTATGAAAATTTGTGTATTTATCGCATTATAAATTAAAATATTTGATTTTTTTTGATAACGTAACTTTTTAATTTGAAACCATTAAAAAGTGTCCAAGGGTATTCTTTAAAAAAGCAAATAAATATAATGTATCTAGTAATTTTTAAAATAAACTTATATTCAAGATTAACACAATGCCTCATAAAGATTGAAAAATGTTTTTATGCTGGCTTTTTTATATTCAAGGTTTTGATAGCATATATGGTTGTTTGAGGATATTTATCGAAATTAGCTACTACACAAATATATATATATATATATATATATATATATATATATATATATATATATATATATATATATA
>Ga0099826_10003928_pt1 | contig 10277 bp, 5 predicted proteins | sample Mtrugardesep15_FD_76830 | JGI IMG/M metagenome (GOLD analysis project Ga0099826, IMG submission 76830) | Root nodule microbial communities of legume samples collected from California, USA - M. trunc garden sep15 | ecosystem: Host-associated > Plants > Roots > Nodule | place: USA: California...
AAAGAATAAATAAAATAAAAACGACATTAAATTAAATAAATATCCAACAAAAATAAATAGAGGTTCATCTTAGAACTCTAACCTAAAAAGATTTAGTTACACATGGTAACTAAAAACAAATTACTAAAGATAAAAACATATCTTAGAAAATCAAGGAGAAGATAGAAACTCCTCTTAAGCTCTAGAAATGCCTTCCTCAAACTGCTCCGATTCTGAACGAGAAATTTTGAATGAGGAAGGCTGATATTTATAGTGAGAGTTTCTAACTTGGTTTGAGCTAAAAATACGGGTTTTACCCACAAAAAAGCAGGAAAAGACGCTTGCGCCCCAAATTTTTAGATGCTCGGGGCACCTACACCATGCTCTAGACGCATGGCAAGTTTTTTCCATGCTCTACGCACATGACATGTGCTCTAGGCGCATGGTGTAGCTTCCTGGACACAGTTTCTCTAATTTTCCGTCGTTTTAGATCTTCGTCTTCAAATAACTTGTCTAGGAACTTGGAAACAGAATTCCTCCCGTTGTAAAGTCTCCTTAGGCCTCTTGAATCTTATTTCTTGTTCTTCCCAAAGTCTTCACAAGTCTTCAGTTGTTATTGATTTTCCAATTTGCATGGTTTCTTCGTGAATTACTTCAAAAACTCCCTAAAATTGCTATGTTTCGGGAAAACTAGAATTACAGACTCAGATATAGAAACATTACAAAAGTTCCAAAATTATAGGCAATCGTTCTAATACTCCTCTATTTTGCTGTTAAAACCTACTGAAAATGACTAAAAACAATGCTTAGAATAACGTAAGATGACATCTCATCAAACACATATTTTGATAAATTGTTTGTTATGTTTTTATTTAAAGTCGAATGTTACAATATTATATACAAATCCCATGTGACATGTGCAAGTACTAATATCGATGAAGGATGAAGATTATCCTTGTTTATGTCATGGAACAAATATAAAATCCTGCAATTTTTTTGTGCGTTTAATTTTTCAAATATATATATGTTCCAGTTTGAAGAAATAATTGATAGAAAAATGGTGGTGTATATCTAACAGTGTTAATATGCTTAATTTTTCAATACAAATTGAAGATATTTTTCAATTTATACACCAAGCAACATTTTAAATTATACATTATTTTTGGATTGAACTAGGTATATTTATATTTTTGTAAACTTTCTCAATTTGTTGAAAATATATGGAAATTTTTCTCTCCCAGTTAGTTTTTTGTTTTACGTGAGCATCTTATTATATTCCTAATCGTTGGTCTCTACAGCCAAATACATGTATCAAAATATCCCACTAGTAGGAAGTACATCCAACGAGTGAGGTATTTATGAAAGAGTAACTATCGACGAGATCTTTGTGATAACCATATAGGATGTACATGCAAAACTGAATCAAACTAACCTAAATTTTCACTCAAGCTTGAGTTTAGGGTCTCACTCAAAAGTGTGTGCAAATGTGTAATTATAACAAGAACATAATAAAGTGCTTAAACATTTAAGCTAAACGTGAAAACATAAAACATGAGTGTTAACTTATATTGATATAACAAAAACGTATTAACTTCTCTACAAAACATGAAAACAACAAATTTTATTAACATATTAAAAATTTGTGTTCTCTTAGTGTTCTTATATGACAACAAACATGAGTGTCATATATCTACCTACACATTAACAATTTTTTTTTAACATCAAATATTATTAAAGAACAGGGCATGTTCTCTTCAACAGAAAACAAAGAAAAAAATTCTTTACAAAACATGTTAAGTATTCTTTCTATACAAAAACGTGTTAACTTCTATACAAAACTTGAAAACATTAAACTTCTTGACAAATGTAAAATTTGTGTTCTCTTAAAAAAGTGTTCTTATATAACAACAAACATTTATACTCAACAAAACCAACATACTAGAAATGAGATGAGAGAAAGAATGGGAAAAGAGAAAGAACGATTTACTATTGTTGAAGATTAAGTGAAGAATGAGATGAGAGAAGGGATATGGCTGCCAATGAGAGAAATGAAAGAGAATACGTTGGAAAGAACGAGAGTAAGAATGTGAGTTAACTTTGCTATATCATACTCACTAAACAAATTTAAATCCCAAAACAGTGAAACATTTGGGTCAAAGAGCTAAAGTACATTTCCAACAAAACTTATGTATACGCAAAATTAATGGAAAGTTGTTGGATTAACCAAAGAATAATTGACCGGTTGGGATTGAAAGGCCTTGTTACATGTTAAATTGAGTTTTTTATATTTCATTGAAAATCAAATACATATATTTTGGAAAATAGAATGTCAATTTAATAAAGGGTTTGGTTGGAAATAATGCAAAAAATAAGAAAAAACTATGAATCGCTCAAATGGATGAAATTCAAATAATGTCTAAGAGTATTGTTCAAGGAACCCACAAAAGAAATTTTGTATTGAAAATACAAGTAAAACACACGTAAAAGTCATAACTATAAAATTTCTAATGTAACAGTTACTACTTTTGTGTTAAAATTTAAATTAAAAATTATAGACACATGTATAAATAAATAAAAAAAGCTATTGCCTTAATAAAAGCGAAAAATACAACTAGGTCAACATTGTTGCAGACATATTGAAAAAAAAATGTGGCTTAGTTTAATCATAAAAATTTGTATCGTAGTTTATTATGTTTTAAGTTTCACACTGCTACTTTTTTGTTGTAATTAAGTGTGTTATGGTGTTAAGGGTATATTGAATTTTGTTTTAATTTTTCTAGACTGTGTTACCATTTATTTGTTCAGTTTATTGAACTAGTATAACTTTCTTTTCTTGGTTTTTAAGTGTAGCAAATATTTTGATAAATTGTTTGTTAAGTTTTTACTTAAAGTCGAATGTTACATTAATATAAATTCCCTATGACATGTGCATGTACTAATATCGATGAAGGATTAAGATTATCATTGTTTATGTCATGGAACAAATTTATAGTCATGCAATTTTTATTTTTTATTTTACAAATATATACGCTCCGTTTTAAAGAAATAATTGATAGAAAAATGGTGGTGTATATCTAACGGTGTCAATGTGCTTAATTTTTCAATATCAAATAAAGATATTTTTCAATTTATACACCAAATAACATTTTAGATTATAGGGAGAGTCTGGGGAGTTAGCGTAGTCTGTAAAGAATCACCTATAAAAAGAAATGATGGAAGATTTCTGATTTCTCGTTATACATAGGAAGAGTTTAGATTATATAATATGAAAATCACCTATAAAACGTTCAAACTATATAATCCAACATATTTTCGGAGAAAAAAAATAGGGCACATGATAAATGAATAGTGTGAGAAAAACAATAGTAAAAAAAATTAAGGGGTTGTGTGTATTAGAAAGTTTCGTAGCATTCAGACTAAATCTCGATTTATTTTGATTTTTCGACCGAACCGTGCAAAATCGTAATTTTTTTCGAAGTGCGAGTCTGGAAATGTGACCTAGTGGTTGAATTTTTTCACGATTTTTTGCACTCATGTTTAGGACAAAAAAATAACATCTCCCACAAAAAATTTGAATTTTTCGACAAGGGACGGATTAAATACGAATTTTGAACGCGCCTAAAACTGAAGACACCAAAACATCAACCTAAAAATTGAATTTTGAGCTATTTTTTTGCAGACACCTCTATAAAAATATATATAGAGGATCTGCAAATTTACGTAGTATTTCAACTAATCATCAATTTATTTTGAATTGTTTACTGAAACGCGTAAAATCACAATATTTTTCCAACTGCGCGTCCGAAAAAGTTATATAGAGGTTGAACTTTTTCATTATTTTTTGTACACATGTTAAGGACATAAAAAAAATATTTCACACAAAAAATTAGAATTTTCCGACAACGGATGGATTAAATATGAATTTTTAATGCGCCAATAACTCAAGAAACCAAAACATCAAAACTTCGACCTAGAAATTGAATTTTGAGCTGGTTTTTTTTTTGTTTGCAGAAAACTCTATAAAAATACATACAAAGGTATGTAAAGTTTCGTAAAATTGCGAGTAAGTTTCGTTTTATTTTGATTTTTCGACTGAAACACGTAAATCGCAATTAATTCTCTTCCAGAAACTGCACTTAGGTGCAGCAAAGCCAGGTGCAGTTAACAGCAGCTGGAGCCAGCGGTAGTTAACTGATGTCAAATTTGCCAGCGGTAGTTAACTGGGGGCAATTAAGTATTTTCCATGTGTTATTAGGAACTTTATGATGTTAGAAAAGCAACTTTCAAGTCTGACATATTTCAAAATTTATAGGCCTGAGTCTGACCTATTACTCGTCATAGACTCATTTTTAAGGTTTGGCCTGACCTTTTTAAGGGTCTGATGAAACCTAAAAACCTATTTAAAAGCCTATTTTACACCAAGGCCTAGCCACACTTATAAGCTACCACTAAATAGGCTAAATCTTAAGAAGATCTAATCACATCAATATACCTGCTACTAAATAACCAGATCATATGAATGATTGAGTTTATATAAAAAAAAATTAACGATATTAAAAATCGAAGAGATATTATATATATATATATATATATATATAAAGCTTAATATGTCGATCTGAAATGCTTAATAGTTTTATTTTTTGAAAGTCTTAGCATAACCTATTTGATTAAATAGGTTTTATAAAAAGTTTGAGTCTAACTTTCTTATTAAATCAGTTGAACCAAACTAGACTTTAAATAGACAAGACTGTATGTCTCTGTCGGAGCATATTTCCACCTCTACTTACAAGTTATCACTCATAAGTATGTAAAGTAAATGCATACAAATAATTATAAATTTTATTTTATTATTAATTTATTAGATTGATAAAAAAAAAATTTGATTGTTATGAAATATACTTTAAAAAAGTTTTATAATTTCCATCGATTTTAACTAAAAATTACGTTTATTTTTCTCAAAGATTAAATTGGATCTTGTGAATTTTCTCGAGGACTAAAATAAATCTTCACTAAAAAATTAAAATGAAGTAAATGCCACCAGATGGAATGAAGGCTTACCTGCAAGCATAAAACAACAAAAATAGAGCAGCAACTAGATTAAAACCAAACGAGAAGAAGTCAATAAAACACACAACTCAGCCTCTAAATCATATCTTATGGAGTCCAAGTAATTAGAAACTATTCAGGGTTAGCAATGTTATGTTATTAATGTTTATCTTGTACAAGATTGCAAGAGTGAATAAAGGTGTAAATTCTGCCATGTGTTGTAGGCAGAACACTTTTCTTAGATTACAAGGAACAAACTTTCTTAGTAGTGTTACTGATCAGGGAGTTAGATACAAAAATGAAAACTAAAATGACTTTGATAAAAGGTTATAATATATAGAAACTTAATTAAAATGAGTTCAAATTGCAGGGACTTACAAATCAATTAAACCTTAAAGTAACAAATTAATGAATCCCCTAACCAAATGTAACTAGCAATCTAGGACGATTCATCTTCTTTGATTAACAATCTGGTAAATAGAAGCTTCTTTGAGTTTCTTAATGCTTGATTCTATGGTTGCATTGTTCTCATCAATAAAATCTCATTTCTTCAACATGTTCATTCACATATGATCAAGATGGACCTTTTCACCTTCATGCTTTGGAACAGCAAGAGAAAATGATGAAAATGACAGGCTGATACTCTTTTTCAAAGCATGTTACGGTAACAAGTTATCAATGAGAAATTGTAGACCATTATTGTATGGGAAATGGAACATGGCACTCTTGCATTCATCGATAAAATGGAAATGATAAAACTCACAAGGACAATGGTTGTAGGTGCTATGGAACTGCCACTGCCATATGGCAGACATATTGCAATACTTGTGATTTGTTCTGCACCTTTCTGTTTCTCTTGTGCTGATTCCCCCATTTTATGGTTGAATAACACTAATCACATTGCTGAAACTAGAACGGTTGCATGTGTAGCTCGGCTGTTAAGAGCTAGGGACACCTTTAGTAAATGTGGTGGTTCGAACCCGCTATGCGCTGCATTCATGATCCCCATTTCTCAATAGGCCATAAGTTACCACTGAGACATCCTTGGAAAAGAAAAAATACACTAGTAGACTGGCCCTGAAAGCCATTTTCAATAATGGATATGAATGAGAATGAATGCAGATAGAACCATAGATTATAAGCTATAAAACAATATTATAAATGATGAAGCTTATACAAAGAACGGCAGTAATGAGACGCAAGAACTGTATTATCAATATTTTGACTCTTCTATATAGTTCATGAATTTACCTATGTATGTTGGTTCATGGCCGGGTTAACATTTGTACTCTAGTCTATTCACAAATTTTGAAATATATTAGAAAATTCCTTATTCGCTTTGTTCTTAGATGACGATGGTCTTTCTGGATATTCTCATTCGTTCATTCTGCATAATTGTTGTATGTTGAAGTTCACTGACTTGGGCAATAACCAACTTTCCTACACATTATACCAGCTTGGATTTGGGAAATGCTGATATACAATGGTTCTTTGTCTAAGGTTCAAAACTTATCTCGCCCTTTCTCAGTTTCCTATGTCTAATGGTTCTTTTTACGAAGATTTCCTAAAACCACCCAACTACAGCATCTTGTAAGATCTGATATATGTTATACTAGTCATAGAGGTAAGACTGATAATAGCTATAAAACCAAATACCCAACTCATAAATTGCCAACAAGGCCTCTCCACAAAGTCCAAATTGAGATTCACATGAATGCTTTGAAGACGACACTGAAGAAGCGTCAACAGATAAAAAAAAAACAGTGACAACATATTCATGAAGAAGAACAAGCAATGGCAACGAACTCTGTTAAGGCAAAGTTAGCTGACGCAAATGATAATGAAAACACATACAAGTGTCGTAAAATTCTGATGAAGAAAAAATTGGAGATGTCTGAGGAAGAACGCCAAGATCATGAAACACATTGTGACGTTATTAAAGGAAAACTAGCTGATATGTTAAACAAAACTAGCAGTCGAAAATGCTAAACAAGGTTACTATGATGTTATACGACGGTACAGAGGAAGTCCTAAGTTGCTGCAAGACATCTAAAACACAAGACATATATAACACATAAATTCATAAGAATCAACAAAGTTGATTAAAATTACCACAGAAAGATAGTTGCCTTCAATGACAAGACTCATAAGTCAACATTTGGATATTGATACATTAAGAAATTACATTAGATGATTGTGATATCAGCAGCAACGAGGCCATTACATAGCTCAAATCTTCGGATGTCAATACCCAATTTCATAACCAATCAAAGAAATTCAACAACAGTAAAAATGAAATTGATATGGAACTATGATGTTTCATCCTTTTCTATTCTTTCAAAAAGTAAATGCGATGAAGAAGTATCTCAACCTGAATTTTCTCATATTTTTCAAAACTAGCACACATAATTATCTCAAGAGTTGCATCTTTAGGAATAAGAATTATAATGAAACTGTGGTGAAGGAAGGATTTCGGTAATAAACCAATAATTGATCATTATTCACAATAAACTAAACGACAAAAATTGAGCCTTTTATAAAATCCTCATTTGTTATAGATTGACAAAGCATCAGACCATACAATCGAGGCAGTAGGTTCTGGGACATTTCCCAGCCAACTTTTGGAGCCAATACTCTTAGCTATTCCTACAAGACTATGAGATGCAACACTTTTAGCTCTACAAATAAAACACAATCTAACATTTATCATTGATGACATTAATTTCATACAATCTAATATCACATTATCTATTTCAACTAACTTCAAAGCACCACCGTCCAGGCAATGCTCAACTGTCTCAGCATCAGGTTCTACTGCCAAATTTCCATACCTCATTCCCTTTGCCAAATTGAGGCTCCATCTAAGGCCTGTTGTTTCAGCTAGCGTGGGAGAGATTCAGACATCTCAAATTTTGTTGCAGCATAGATGCCATTTCCTAGGTGGTCACGGATCAGCATACCCCAGCGAGCTAGTGGTACAATCTTCAAAGCAGCCAGCATCAATATTCAGTTATAAAGAGTTAAGATTGGGAGGTTCCCATTAATCAAGTTGATTTCTGGAGTTTTGCCCAGACCTCTTAGGATTGACCTTGGAAAATACTAAACCAACAACGAGTTTTAATGAAACCTGCTGCAAAATGATTTAAAATCGAACTTTGTCACGAGCTTGCAAGAATCATCCAAGATGTGTCATTTATCTATATGAACTTTCTTATTTGAGTGACTTTCCTAATGATCCTTATGAGAAATAACCACAGATGCATTCCAAATTCCTAAACTACCAAAGATCAATGGAAGAATGAGGTTTAAAAGATGGTAGTTAAAACTGCATATCAATTTTGTGATATGCTTACTTACTTGTCAACCACTTTTCCATACTATCTTTCAGATGCCATAACTACAATTTGAATCGATTTCTTTTCAGTTTTTTACTATTTTAGGATCAAATAAAGAGTACACTTAAAATTCTGATTAGGGAAAAAAAAACAAGGATTTCAAGATATAGATGTTGTTACACAAAAAGGAGCTAAACACCATTCAGAAAATAATTCAGTTGTCAATAATCAGAAACAACAGGCACAATCATTTACTTGCATGCTATACTACTGCTGAAATTCATTTTCACGTGGTCAAAATAATTCTGAACAACCAATTAAAGAATCAAGTTATCGTCATTTTGACACGGTAAAAGAAACATTTCAAAACAAATGAACCAGGACAAAATATTATGTCCACAAAATGGTTTAGAGAAACTCCAAATGCAAAATACTGAATTTCATCACAAAGAAACCAAAGAAGCAGCGTACGAAAACAAATATTATGAAAATCAAAATTTGAACCAATATTTGAACAAGAAATAGCTTCTTATATTATCTGTAATACCGATTAATAACAGAAAGTCTCGGTGCAACTTACAAATAATCTGAGCGAAGTTTTGTTATTTCTTCCTGCAGAATGGTAGTATCAAGATCCGCAACCTATATACAATTATACAAGAAAAACATTTCAAAATATGACAATGAGAAAATACTGCATTAATGTATTGAAACACAAATAGCCACATCGCAACTAACTAAAACATACAGTAAAACTAAAAGCTCTCCTAATTAAGTAACTGGAACAGTAAACTATACATACTTGTGCTGGAGATTTATCACTAAGTTGACGTTGCTCTGCTTCTTCCAAATCTGCGTACCTTAAAAAGATGTGCGCCATGCTTCAAATAATAAATAAAATCGATCAGAAGAAAATAAATGCCTCGAATAAACATATTGACAGTTACAAAAAGACAAGAATCAATGAAAATTTATTTCAAAACAAAAAAAGGAGAAAAATTAGCATGAGCATTGACTTGCAAATTTACATGGAATTTGTTAGAATCAAATCATTTTTCCCGTTCTTGTACAATCTTTTCTGTGCAACTAAAAAGTGAAAACAAAGTGAAAGATTCTTGAGCAATCTCTTTATTCCATCTGATAACTTTGTTGTTATTAATTTAACCATTCAAAACCAGGTTTTGGTTTTCTCACAAAATATAAACCAAACACAAAATTGCATAAACAAGAACGACCACCATGCTTGAAAACAAATAGGAATAGTTCGGAAACTAATGAAAAATTTGAAAGTTGTGTTAAAAACTTTTTTGACACATTCAAAAGTTGTTACTTGGTGCATAATTTAGTCTTAAAATTTGATTATAAATGTGTTGAATTTTCTTCACATGTTTCATCACAGATACAGAATGGTAGGTATAAATGTGATGAGATGATTAAATTACCTATTAATTAAAAACAGAGAGAGCACATGCTACAAAAAATCGATTTAGTGCTTATTAGTATCTTGGGAAAACATTACTATGCCTATGATAGACATGTTAAATATATCATAAGTTATGACATATTTATAAATAAGTTCAATCTTAATTTTGATGGTTAAAAAAGGTTTAAAACAAAACATGGCAACACATCATTCGATACATGTGTAAAATAACTTTACACCGACAAGATCCAAAGCAATTTCCATGCTAGAATTTCCAGATCCAACAATGCTAATTCATCTTTAAACTCTTTCTCATTCTAAAATCCAGTTGAATGAATCACTTCCCCATTAAATCTCTTCCACCCTTCAATTTCAGGTAGAAAAGGTCAGTAGTTTCACCACTAGCCATTACCAAAAACCTTCCATCATATCCTTATTCATAGCCTTCACTTTCCATTTCTGCAAGTTCAGCTGAATTTCAATTCCCACATGTA